>Ga0207950_100153_pt1 | contig 27101 bp, 28 predicted proteins | sample Subbio11_8B_AprC_FD_184814 | JGI IMG/M metagenome (GOLD analysis project Ga0207950, IMG submission 184814) | Serpentinite rock and fluid subsurface biosphere microbial communities from McLaughlin Reserve, California, USA - CR11_8B_AprC (SPAdes) | ecosystem: Environmental > Terrestrial > Deep... | reverse complement strand
TCCCTAATATTATCCAAATCCTAATAGAATATCGCAATTGGAAATCGGATTGAAAAAATTCGGCGCGAAAATTAAACATGGGATAACCTGCACCCATTGTATTTTATTCGATTCTCACGTCATAATTGGCGCGCCTGACCAACACTAACACCATCAGAGGTGCCCTAAACCTGGTTAGCTCAAACATGACTCCCTCAAATTTTTTGGTAACACTTGTCTGTTCAAGAATATTGTAGTCGAACGAACGGCCATTCCCTCCAAGAAAGGGGTTGCGATTGATATAAGCAACCAACGAGAATCAGCACAGGTATAGGATCTCCCACACAGGATAATGTTATTTATATCGCCATCACCTGGCAAATTTTCTGGTTGCTGAAATATGCTGTCAGCTTTAACGATGGATATGGATAATATCGATACTTTACTGATCAAAAGACGCAAAGGAGTTAAATGTAAACCTCTTATGGAAAAGACCTCCCATCCCCTCCTTGTCCTAGCTGTCGAAATAACATTTCCGCACTTTAGACGGGATCAAATTGATTTATGAATACAAAACCCAAAGTAATCATTATTGGAGCCGGTTTTACCGGCTGCGCCCTCGCTTATGATCTGACCTTACGAGGTTGTGAGGTGATCGTTTTGGAGCGTGGCGATATTGCAAACGGCACCTCAGGTAGAACCCACGGGTTATTACATAGCGGAGGGAGATATTGTGTGTCCGATCAGGAGGCTGCCAGTGAGTGCATCCAAGAAAATATCCTGCTTCGAAAAATCTCGAAGCAGTGTATCGAATTCAATGGTGGTTTATTTATCGCCATGGACGAATCGGATATGGCGTATTCGGAACATTTCGCAAGCGGAGCTGAAAAATGTGGGATTCCAATCGAGCGGTTGAGTAAAGAACAGATCATTAAGTTAGAGCCGAATATTACACCGGAGGTTATTTTCGGCTATAGCATTCCAGATGGTTCTTTCGACCCCTTACGCCTCGCTATGGGCTTCGCAGCCAGTGCGGTTGTCCATCATGCCCAATTTTTTACGTATCACGAAGTTGTCGGATTTGTGATAAATGGAACTGCAAAACTTTCGGCTGTCGAGGTGATTAACCGTCATTCCGGTGAAAAGCAGGTCTTCGAATGTGACTTATGTATCAACGCGACCGGCGCCTGGGCAGGGAAAGTTTCCGAAATGGCAGGGATAACGGTACCGGTATTACCAACTCCTGGGGTTATGGTCTCCTACGGCCAGCGAGTAACCCAACGAGTCATAAACCGCCTGTGCAAACCAGATGATGGCGATATTATTATCCCGCAGCGTCGCATGTCCGTGATCGGTACAACAAGCTTCGAAGTCGAAAATGCCGATTATATCCCTATCGAAAAAGAGCAGGTTGAAAAAATGAATCAGCGAGCGGCCAAATTAGTGCCCTTACTAAAAAATGTTCCTACGCGTGGCGTTTACATGTCCGCACGCCCATTAATCGGGGGATCTTCAAGTGGAAGAAGCCTGTCCCGAACATTTAAATGCTATGACCACAAAGAAAGCGATGGGTTTGAAGGATTTGTAACCATAACCGGGGGGAAAGCTACAACTTGCCGGGTTATGGCAGAGAAGACTGCAGATCTGGTATGTAAAAAACTTGGCGTTTCCGCAAAATGCGAAACACAGGAAAGAGTTTTAGCCGATTACCATGAATATTACCCATTCAATTAACCAAAAGAAGGCTATTATGTCTGAACCGAAATGGCTTGTTGATTTTCAAATCCTCCGCCAACATCCGGGTGACAAACCCCATTTCAAAATTTACCCTTTAGAAGTGGATCCAGAAGAAAATGTTCTGGATGCTATTGAACGTATTTGGGCTAAAAAAGACCGCACACTTACCTTCCGCCATGCTTGCCACCATTCTACCTGTGGTGTATGCGGAATGCGGGTTAATGGTGTGGAAAAATTAACTTGCATCACAGCCATAAAATCAGTGACCAAAAATGGTGGAATTGTTCGCGTTGAACCTTTACGTAACTTTACCGTCCTCAGCGACCTGGTTGTTGATATGGGCCCTTTTTTCCGACACATGGGTGAGACTCGATTCAACTCTGTTGCCCCGGTAGGTTATGCTTCATTGCCTTTTGAGCCAGATCCCACCAACTCGATCCCTTTAGAGAGGCTTGTGGATTGTATCGAGTGCGGTTTGTGCATTAGCGCTTGTCCCGCAGCCACGACCAACGCTGAATATAGCGGTCCGGCCGCTCTTGCCGCGATTCAATTAATGCTCACCCAAAATTTTTCGCCAGACCTAATGGCCTTAGCCGATCATGATAACGGCGCCTGGCGTTGCCACAGTGCTTTTGAATGCAGCGAAGTCTGTCCTTCCAATGTTGACCCCGCCTGGCGGATTATGAACTTGCGAAGGAGAGTTGTTGCCCATCGCTTTAAATCCCTTTTCAAATTCCCGAAGCAGGAAAAACAACATGCATAACACACCACAATCTAACAAATGGCCTTTATGGTTTGATCCAAGGCATCGAAAAATGGGGTCATGGGCCTTTATCCTGAACAGGATTACAGCAATCGGGTTAACCGTTTATCTGTGTATGCATTTGATTGTATTGAGTAAATTAGCCATGGGTCCTGAGGCGTACGACAGCTTCATTGCATTAGCAAAAAAACCTGCGGTAATCATTGGGGAAATGTTCGTTATCGCTGGGGCAATTATCCATGGCTTGAATGGCATTCGAATTACTATTACCAGCTTCGGATTTGGCGTCCGGTATCAAAAGCCAATTTTTATTGGGTTAATGGTAATTGCTGGCGCAGCGATCTTTCTATTTGGGTACAAAATTTTTTCTGAACTATAACCTCACAAGGAGCGAGAATGTTAATTAGAACAGGTCCGAAAAACCGAGAGAACTTCTGGTTATGGTTTACCAAAATCGCAGCCGGATTTTTAATCATTTTCCTCCTCGGAATCCATTTAATAGTAAACCACCTGATCGTCCCAGGCGGGTTATTAAGTTATCGACAAGTTCTTGCATATTATCAAATCCCTTTTATTCCGATTATGGAAGTATTTTTTTTGATAATTGTTTTTACCCACTCGTTTATTGGAGTTAGATCGATTATCCTGGACCTAAATCCATCGAAACGAGTTCTTTCCATTGTTGATGTCGCCCTCGTATCAGTCGCCTTTATATTCATCGTGTATGGTACTTGGTTGGTCATTGTTGTATATCAATTAGGTCGATTGTAGGGTATTGATCCACCACCCACTAAATGTTCTCTATCAATCCATCCTTCAATCCATCCGCAGCCCTTCACCTGACCTAACACGGACCGCTTGACGATATGCTCACATCAGGCTAAAATTCAGGCCTGGCATGAATGCCGGTTTTTATATTAAACGGGCTTGTACCCGTATTTCACCTTAATAGAGCGAAGGTAACCTCAATTGCAGAGGTAAGAGGCGCTCGAGGAAGAGTAAAATGGAAAAAGTAGTAATTGAAGCCACCCACCGAAATTTAGTAGGGAAAAAAGTTGGGACATTGAGACGTGCCGGGAAGCTCCCTGGGGTAATGTATGGGTACAAAATCGATCCTACCCCCATCACCATGGACCTCCGTGGGATCAGCCGGATATTGGTCGGCTTGTCTCAATCCCATATCGTTTATCTCAATGTCGCGGGAAAAGAACATGCTGCATTGGTCCGAGAAAAACAGCGAGATTTTATCCGCGGCACACTAAAACACATTGACTTTCAAGTTGTTTCTCTGACCGAAAAAATCCGTACAAAGGTCAGTATTGAGGTAACTGGGGTTTCACCGGCAATTCGGAATTTTAATGGCGTGGTCGTAACCGATACCTCCGAAGTGGAAGTTGAAAGCCTGCCGCAGGATCTTCCCGAGAGCTTTGTGGTTGATGTATCTTCCTTATTAAACATTGGTGACGCAATTTATGTCAAAAACCTGGCGATCCCTGCCAACGTCGAATTATTTTCCAATCCGGAAGAATTGATCGTCGTTATTACCAGTGGTGCGCAAGAGGGCGTCGAAGATGGTGCCGAGGGAGAAATATCCGAACCAGAAGTAATGGAACGAGGTAAGAAAGAAGACCCCGGAAAGCAGGACTAAAAAAACCCGCAATTAATCTTCAAAATAAACCCCGAGGTCCAATTCGGGGTTTGTTTATTGTCAGATCATCCTTCTTCCAGTAATCCGAGTAAATCCAAAAAATTCAACGTTATTCTAGCGGAGATTCCCCACAGACATTCACCCTGGTACTCTTTGAAAAAGATCACTTTTTCAAAATAGCCGGATGGTGTCTGCCAGGAACGATACTCAAAATTGCCTGCAGTCCGCAGCCAGGATAAAGGGATTGTAAAAACATGGCTGACTTCGTCTGCATTAATGTTTAATGCAGATGGCCATTTGATATTAGCAACAACCGGTGTGATGTTAAATTTGGACACTGTAAGATAATCCTGCATCCGCCCAAGGATTTCTACTTCATGTGGAAGCAGACCAATTTCCTCGCGCGCTTCACGAATTGCCGCCAACTCTGGATCGGGATCGTAAACCTCAATCGAGCCGCCAGGAAAAGAAACTTGCCCTTTATGGTCGTTGACAGTCTCTGATCGGCGCGTATATAGTAAATGCCACTCAGAATCGATGATCACCAATGGTACCAAAACGGCCGCTCTTCGACCATTCAGGGGTTTTTGTTTTTTCTCTACAAGCTTCATTTCTTGGTGCAACAGGCCTTGAATTTTGGTTATAGGCAGGTTGCTGGGGGTCACTGAGAACAATTCACACCTCAAGAAAGGGGGGAGATTTCAATCGTTGCGATCTTCCTCATCGAGCACTACATCACCTTGAAAGTCAGAACCAGGTAATTCTTCATTTGCATCATGCTCTATGATCACTGGCCGGGCGAATATCAGAAAACCGGTATGAGCGATCATCCGGTCGACTGGTCGAAAACGATCTGGCTCTGCTTTATAATAACGCAATAAAATTTCGCAAACATCGATAAAGGCAAAATCGTTTTGCCTTAAGGCGATGAGCAAATTCGAAACCTGGTTCGCGGTTGGTAATATGCAACCAAAAAAACCACCCAACTTTAAAGCTTTTTTTGCTTGGGTAATGTAATCATACGGGTTAGGCACATCCAGGAATAAGGAATCCACACCTTCTTCATCGAACCCTTCTGCAATGTCCCGAATTTTTAATTCTACCCTGCTTTGTAAACCCAAGCGGGTTAGATTTTTTAAAGCTAATTGTTGAATCTCTGGCCTGACCTCGTAACTTCTAACCATGCCCGTACGGCCAACTGCAAATGCCAGTGCACAGGTAAGCGCCCCAGAACCCGTGCCAGCTTCCACGACCAACTGCCCTTCCCCAATTCCCATGGTTACCAGGATAAATCCGATTTCTTTCGGGTATAAAATTTGTGTTCGCCGGGGCAATTCTTTCAACAAATCTCCGAGGGCAGGCTGCAACACAAAAAAAGGGTTTCCCAAATGGCTGCCGATTTTACTGCCCCATGGTTTTCCGATAAAATCATCGTGTTTTACCACACCTCGATGGGTATGTAATTCACCACCGCTACAAACCCGAATAATAAAACTCTTGTGACGCGACCCTACTAATTGTGCCAGGTCACCATCTTGAATTATGGTGCCATGCAGATTCCAACTCACAGAAGGTTCTCCATGTTTACCGTTTGATAGGATTAGAATCGATCTGAGCAAGGCTAAGCCAATAACCAATCCCTAGCACAACAATCGTCATCATCGTTGCCATCCCAAGATACAAGGAACCAACCTGGAGAAAACCCCACCCTAGTTGGCTTCCAAGAAGATGACCACCCCAAAAACCCACCCAGGCAAAAACGATATAAAGTAACAATCGCCAAATACTTCCCCCTCGCCATAGGTGGAAACCAGACCCATAAAGGGTCGCAATTAGGCAACCTAGCAATACCGATTGAATGGTCATTTCACCTTCCCGGCCTCATCTTATCCAAGATTTTTCGACGATTGGATGGTTCCCCCTCCAACCACAAACTCGCCATCATAAATGACAACCCGTTGCCCTGGAGTAATATCCCGGGCTACATAATCAAATTTTACTTCAAACCGATCTTTATCAAGGACATTAATTAAACCTGGTGCAAAAGTTGCTTTGTAACGAATTTTCACCTCAGCACGAAATTGGGGTGTTGGAGGTTCTCTGCCTATCCAGGTCGCCAAATGAGCGAGGAGATAATTATTGCCCAATTCGTGCCCTTCACCAACGACCAGCAGGTTATCTTGAGCCCGTTTTTCGATCACGTACATCGGCCGTGAAGTGGACAAACCTAATCCTTTCCGTTGGCCAATCGTATAAAAACCTAAACCTTGGTGTTCGCCAAGGACTTCACCTTTTGAATTTTCAATTTTTCCAGGTTCCACTACTTTAGTTGTGTGCCGCTGTAAAAATTGGCGATAATCTTTGCCCGCCAAAAAACATAAATCCTGACTTTCCTGCCGTTCAGCCACAGAAAGTCCAAAACGATGGGCGATCTCTCTAACCTCGGTTTTTGTGTATTCGCCGACCGGTAAAATCGTTTTTTGCAACTTCTCTTGAGGCAAGACACTCAAAACATACGATTGGTCTTTTTGGTCGTCTTTCGCCCGTAAGAGGAATGTATTGCCGTTGATTGAGCGTAAGCGTGCATAATGCCCGGTGGCAAACTTGGTCGCGCCTAAGTCTTCCGCGAATCGCATTAAATGACCCCAGCGAATAAACTGGTTACAATCTAAGCATGGATTCGGTGTTAAGGATGATGAATACCCCTCAATAAAATTCTGAACAACAATATCATGAAATTTCTTTTGCGCATTTAATGCGTAAAATGGGATTCCTAGTTTTGCCGCGACCCGGCGTGCCTGGGCCATTGCATCTGGGGTACAGCAACGATTGCTGTCTTCCTGTCCCGGCTCACTCCACAGTCTTAACATGATGCCGATGACAGAATACCCCTGTTCGACAAGTAATGCTGCCGCTACCGAGCTATCCACACCCCCACTCATCCCAACCGCCACGACCGTTTGCCTCATACCACACCCCTAAACATTATCCAGCAGCCCGCGCTTTCTGAACCAATTCGGGTAAGGTTTTTAAGAATCGGTCAACTTCATCAACAGTCGTGTGAACCCCAACGGTAACTCGTAATGAACCAAATGCCCATGCCGGAGAAAGCCCGATTGCTTCCAATACATCGGATGGTTTTGGATCCCCAACTTTACAGGCAGATCCGGATGAACACGCATAACCCGCCGAATCCAGCATCATCAGTAGTTTATTCCCGTCCACATTTTTAAATGCAAAACTGGCGTGGTTCGGCAGCCGTATATGGGGATGACCCGTAAGTCGAGATTTGGGCACATCGGCTAAGACCCCATTAATAATTCTGTCACGCAGGTACTGGGATTGGGTTGCTCTTTTTTGTATGTCGGATTGGGTCAATGTCAATGCAGCGGCCAGGCCAACGATATAAGGTGTATTTTGGGTGCCCGCTCTATAACCGAATTCTTGCCCACCACCGGTCTGAACCGGGATCAATTCGACCCCGTTTTTAATGAATAGGGCTCCAACCCCCTTCGGCCCATAAAATTTATGAGCCCCTATCGAGACCAGATCAGCATATGTGCTAACAGAGATCATCGAAAGGTGTGCAGCTGCCTGAACTGCGTCTGTATGAAAAGGTATATTCCTCTCTCGGCATAACTTACCAATTTCCTCTATTGGATTAACGGTTCCAATTTCATTATTTGCATAAATAATACTCACCAGAGCAACATCATCTCTTAAAAAAGCTCGAAGGTCATCAAGATCAACCATCCCGGTAGAATCAACGGGTAAAAACTCGATCATAAATCCAAAATATTGGGCGAGTTGAATCACCGTGTGTAATACTGCATGGTGTTCAACAGGTGTAGTTAGGATCCGGTTGGCGCCTTTTTTTTCTAACTTTGCCAAACCAACCCCGCGGATTGCCAGATTGTCGCTTTCACTCCCACCGCTGGTAAATACGATTTCGCTTTCGCTCGACCCTAAACACCGGGCAACAATTTCTCGGGCATCCTCGACTGCAGTTTCAGCCTTCTGACCATAGAAATGGCTGGAGGATGGGTTGCCAAAATAATCTCGGAAATACGGGGTCATCTTGGCCATCACCTGCTCATCCACTGGTGTTGTGGCAGCGTAGTCTAAATAAATTCTATCACCAATCAAGGCTGCATCCTTTTCAAATAAGACAGATAGAGTAGATTATAGCATGGTATACGTGGTCGAAAAATTACTTTGACCTGTGTTCAACCCCTGTTATAATTAATTCGGTTTGTACTTATTCTCATTGTCTAAAGGTGAACAGGGAGTGGGCATGACGCATTTAATAAAATTCGGAACGGATGGCTGGAGAGGAGCTATCGCTGACGACTATACCTTCGCGAATGTTCGCCGCTGCACTCAAGGAATCGCCGCCTACATGGAGAAAATGGGTCAGCATGGTCGATGGATTGTGGTTGGTCACGATCAGCGTTTTGCTTCTGAAAATTTTGCCGAAGCGGTCGCCGAAGTTTTATGTGGGAATGGCTTTAAGGTTTATTTATCTAACGGCCCAACTCCAACCCCTGCGATCGCATTTACAGTTGTTGATAAAAAAGCTGCTGGGGCAATTAATATCACCGCCTCACATAATCCCCCTGCAGATAACGGTTTAAAAGTGAGGGACGCAACTGGCGGAGCGATCGACCCAGAAGGTCTTAAATTAATCGAAAGTTTAATTCCTCTCTCCGATGGAGAGGTCAAACAGTTACCAGCTTCTCAAGCTGAAAAAGATGGTTTGCTCGTACGGTATGACTTTTCCCCATCCTATATTGAGCACCTTAAAAAATTGATCGACCTCGAACCAATTCGCACCTCCGGCCTTAAGGTTGTCGTCGATTCGATGTGGGGAAACGGCGCCAATTGGTTCACTCGCCTTCTCCAGGGTGGGAACATCGAAATCATCGAAATTCACAACTCCCGCAATCCAATTTTTCCGGAAATGAGCCGCCCAGAACCAATCCCACCCAATATCAACGTTGGACTAAAAACCACTGTAGACTTGAAGGCAGATGTTTGCCTTATCTTAGATGGAGATGCGGATCGTGTGGGGGTTGGCGATGAAAACGGATCTTTTGTTAACCAATTACGGGTTTTTGCATTGCTTGCTTATTATCTGCTCGAGGTTCGAGGTGAAAGGGGTGCGATTGTTAAAACACTCTCCACCACGAGTATGTTAGAAAAGTTGGGGGTTATCTACAATATCCCAATCCACGAAACCGGGGTTGGATTCAAATATGTAGCTCCAAAGTTTACTGAGACCAATGCCCTGATTGGGGGTGAAGAATCTGGAGGGTATGCTTTCCGTGGCAATGTCCCAGAACGGGATGGAATTTTGGCAGGTTTATACTTTCTCGATATGATGGTTCGCTTGAACAAAAAACCATCCAAATTAATCGACCTACTATTTAGCAAAGTTGGCCCGCATTATTACGATCGGATAGACAAACGCTTCTCTGGTGACCGTCAAGAGAAAGAAGATTTGATTCTTTCCTCAAAACCCGAAACCATTGGTGGATTTAAAGTGGTTGGTTTAAATTCGGCTGATGGGTATAAGTTCGAACTTGAAAATGGGGGGTGGCTGCTGATCCGCTTTTCAGGGACCGAACCAATCATGCGGGTTTACTGCGAAACAACGATCCAGGATCGTGTTCAACCGATTTTACAAGACGGCTTGAAAATTGCCGGGTTATATTGATTTGAAACTACTGACAGACACCCATTGCCATCTGAACTTTTACCATTATCATCATGACCTGGACCAAATCATTCAACGCGCCAGGGATTGCGATATCTCCCGTATCCTCGTCCCAGGGATAGATCTAGCCACCAGTGTTCAGGCAGTGGAATTAAGCGAGAAATATACAGAGATTTTTGCGGCTGTTGGAATCCACCCAAATCAAGCCATTTCCAGCAAGGAAAAAGATCTAAACGAGTTACAGGTATTATCTCAGCACCCAAAAGTCGTAGCGATCGGAGAAATCGGCCTGGACTACTTCCGAGATACTTCTCCACCAGATATTCAAAAGCAAGTCCTGGAAAAAATGTTGGATCTTGCCGTCCAAGTAAAAAAACCTGTCGTGATCCATAATCGCCAGGCATGGCAGGATATGTGGCCCATATTATCAAATTGGCAAATGATGTTGACTGAAACAAACAACAGCATCGCTCAACGTCCCGGAGTTCTACATTCTTTTGACGGAAATCATATTTTGGCAAAAAACGCATCTCAACAACATTTCCACTTGGGGGTGTCAGGCCCAATCACTTTTACCAACGCGCTTACTTATCAAACCCTTGTGACCGATTTACCCATTGAGGTGATCTTGTTAGAAACAGATTCACCGTATCTTACACCCCATCCGCATCGCGGAAAACGAAATGAACCCGCAAATGTAAAAGGAATCGCCGAAAAAATCGCTCACTTGCATAACCGGTCTTACGATGACGTATTACTGGAAACTTCACAAAATGCGGATGACTTATTCTTATGGAGATCCATTGATTGAGCACTACAACATCCTTTTTCATCCCCGTTCAACAACAAATCCATCAGGTCGAAGAACTGATGCGGTTACAGGTAGTTAATCATCATCCCGACTTGCAAGCGGCACTGGACCATTTACTTTCCTCGGGCGGGAAAAGAATTCGCCCAACAGTAACCTTGTTGGCCGGTCGTATGTTAAGCGCTGATGATGAGCGCTTGGTTACCCTGGCGGCTGCCATCGAACTCCTTCATACCGCTACCCTCGTACACGACGACTTGATCGATGGAGCTATTTTACGAAGAGGGATTCCCACTTTAAATTCGCATTGGTCACCCGGTGCAACTGTTCTTACAGGTGATTTTCTTTTTGCCCAAGCCGCCAAACTGGCTTCGGAAACAAACTCCATCCCGGCGATGAAACTGTTTGCCCAAACATTATCGACGATTGTAAATGGAGAAATCACTCAACTTTTTTCGAGCCGCTGTCAGGTAAATAGGCAAGAATATTACCAGCGAATATATGCAAAAACTGCATCCCTATTTGAAGCGGCGGTTTGTTGCGCTGCCCTCATCAGCAATGCCGGCCCCAACACCCTCGAATCGATTCGTCAGTTTGGCTATAATATCGGAATGGCTTTTCAAATTGTCGATGACGTATTCGATTTTACTGGTGACCAAAGTAAATTGGGGAAACCGGTCGGCAGTGATCTAAGCCAGGGGTTAATCACTTTACCGGCTATTTATTATTTTGAACAAAACTTTGCTGATAAAGAGACCCAAGATTTTCTAGCTGGTGACTGTTTACAATATAACGAAAATATTAATTCATTCGTCGAGCGTATCCGCTCCAGTAATGCCATCGAAAGCAGCCTGGTCGAAGCTGAAGGATATATTCAAAATGCAATCGGTTGCCTGCAAAATTTTTCCTTATCCCCAGAGCGCTCCTATCTCGAAGACCTTACCCTGTATATTAAGCATAGGTTTGTATAATAAAAACCGCTGCCTTTTTGGACAGCGGTTGTGTGCGCTGGGGGGGACTTGAACCCCCACGCCTTTCGGCACATGGCCCTCAACCATGCCTGTCTGCCAATTCCAGCACCAGCGCGAGTGTTTCGATATTATAATCTCCTCTAGTAGGATGTCAAGAAATTTTCTATCCGCATAGCAGTAATCATCATCATTAAATTTTAAAATAATTTCCACGCGGAGGTAGGATGCCAATAATATTAGATGCTATGGGAAGCGATACATTCCCAGATCCGGAAATTGAAGGCGCTCTTCAGGCAGCCGAATTATACCAAGAGGAGATCATCCTGGTGGGCAATGAAAACCTGGTATCCCCTAAATTAAGTGCTTTAAATACCAAAGCCCTACCGGTAAGGATTGTTAACGCTCCAGATATTTTAGAAATGGGCGAAAAACCGGTCGAAGCTGCCCGCAGGAAACCCAATAATTCAATGGCAATTGGCCTCCAACTGGTTAAAGATGGGGTTGGGGCCGCCTTTGTCACGGCTGGAAACACTGGCGGCGCGATGTTTAATGCCCTTCGGATATTGGGGCGTATAAAAGGAGTTGCCCGACCGGCCTTAACTGCGCTCATCCCGGTTAAAAATGGCTACTGTGTTGTAGTTGATGTAGGCGCGAATGCCGATTGTCGCCCCGAATTTCTCCTCCAATTTGCCATTATGGGAAGCGTCTATGCCGAAAAATTGCTCGGGAAACAATCACCTACCGTTGGTCTTCTCTCAAATGGAGAAGAAGCCGGAAAAGGCAATCAGCTCATCAAAGACACCTATCCATTGCTTGAAAACTCTGGATTAAATTTCGTTGGTAATGTCGAAGGTAAAGAATTATTTGGAGGTTTTGCCGATGTCGTCGTTACAGACGGGTTTACAGGTAACATCATGCTGAAATCCAGCGAAGCAGTGGCAAAATTGCTCACCGATCAACTCAAACAAGAACTGATGTCCGGTATTTTAACAAAAATTGGAGCACTATTAGCAAAACCTGCCTTTGTAAACCTGAAGAAAAAACTCGATCCATCCGAAATCGGTGCAGCCCCATTGCTCGGAATTGATGGATTGGTCTATATCGGACATGGACGCTCGAATTCTCGGGCAATTTTCAGCGCCATCCGAGTAGCACGCCAGGCTGCTGCTACCAACCTATTACCAACACTCCGCAGTACGATTGCGGATCGATTGGTATTAGTGGAAAACCCATCCCAAGTAAAAGAAGGATAATTAGAGGCTAAGATGAAAATAGTTACAAACACAAAATTGATCCAGCGCAACAAAAAAATTGGGCAATTCTTAACAATTGGGGCATTATTAATTCTGGGTATCGGACTTTACTTTTCGTTTACTCAACCTGAACAAATTACGATTACCTTTGGGGCCTTATTGTTCGGCTTTTTGATGACTCAAATCGGGATTTATTATGGGAACCGCTGGGGAAAATCTCCCCGCCCGGATGAATTACTCACCGCCTCCTTGAAAGGTTTAGAAGATAAATATACGTTATATCATTACACGACCGGAATCCCCCATGCATTAATCGGCCCTGCCGGAATTATTGCATTAATCCCTGTTTCGGTTGCTGGAAAAATAAATTACGACGAATCACGCGAACGTTTTCGTCAAAAAGGGGGAAATATTTATCTCAAAATATTTGGCCAGGGGAGTCTAGGACGCCCAGATTTGGATGCTCGTTACGCGATCGATGATATGACCAAATTCTTAAAGAAGAATTTTTCGGAGATCGAGCTTGCCGAAGTAAACCCTGTGCTGGTATTTACCAATAAAAAAGCAGAACTGGATGTAGAGCAGTCGCCGATCCCAGCGGTACAATTGGAGAAAATCAAGGATTACATCCGCAAACGAGGGAAAGAAAAACCAAATTCCTTGGCAACCATTTCAACAATTCAAGCAGGGTTGCCCACCAAAGACATCGAATAATAAAACTTACTTTTTGATAGCTTGCTGGGGAACGGTGGGTTTTTTACGGATAATGGCCGTAATTGCCTTCACTTCAAGGGGAGTTAACTCACGCCACTCACTCGCCTTTAAATTACCTAATTTCAAACTCCCGATCCGTACCCGGACAATCCTTTGCACAGGCAGCCCGATGGTCTTACCCACCTCGCGGATCTGCCGTTTCTTACCCTCTCGCATGATGATCTTCAACCAACAGCCTTTCCCTGCGATACTTTCAAAACCGACTTGTGCCGGCCCAGTCCTCAAACCATCTTCAAGGACAACCCCGTGGCGCCAGGCCTCAAGCTGTTTCTCATCAGGCCGGTTATAAAGCAAGACTCGATATTCTTTTTCATGTCCATATCGTGGATGTGTCAAATGGTTTGCCAACTCACCATCGTTGGTTAATAACATCAATCCTTCACTGTCATAATCAAGCCGCCCAACAACAAATAGATGCTCACCCACCGGAACAAGGTCAAATACAGTTTTCCGGTCATCTTCTCGAACATCATCAGAAAGTACACCACGCGGCTTGTGCAACATGATATAAACTTTTTTTTGAGCCTTGTTAGAAATCATGTGGTTGTCAAGGGAAATTTTATCTTTTTCCGGATCTGCTTTTGTTCCTAATATCGCAACGACCCCATTGACCCGCACCCTCCCATCAACAATATAAACTTCACAGCTTCTACGAGAGCCAAATCCAGCACGAGATAAGATTTTTTGTAAACGCTCTTCCACAGTAAATTAATCCTTCAGTAGTCTCTGTTCCTCGGGAATAAAATTTTCTTGTTCATGTAATTCAAATGGAGGTAATTCGTCCAAGCCTTCAAACCCAAAGTGTTGCAAAAACTCTGAGGTGGTACCGTACAAGATGGGTCTTCCTGGTTTGTCAGACCGTGCAATTTCTTCTATTAACCCTTTGGACAAGAGATTTTTTAGAACACCGTCGCTGCTTACCCCTCGAATCGAATCGATTTGCGGACGGGTAATCGGCTGCCGGTAGGAGATGATTGCCAAAGTTTCAAGCGCTGCTCTACTTAACCGCGCCGTAGCCTCGAGCCCAAGTAATTTTTCAACCCATTGTGACAATTCAGGGGCTGTTGTTAATTGGTAGCGGCCCTGGTAGTGTTGGATCCTCAAACCACGGTTTTGCCGAAAATCCAACTCTAATTGCGCTAAACCTTTCTCGACCTCTTGAGTCGGAAGGTTTAACGCTTCGGAAAGCTGGCTGATGCTGACCGGTGAGCCTGCCACAAAAAGTAAGGCCTCGATACAAGCAACCAAATTATAAGTTTCAGACAGGTTTGAATCTCTCATGCTATAATATTCGTGCGTTAAAATACCACACCTGATTATACTAGAATAAACGCTGACTGAAAAATTGTTTAATAAGAAATTCGAACGAAAACAAAAATATTTTTTCATACCGCTGCTTTCGATCGTTTGCGGTACTTTTATTTTCGCCATTTTCATGGGGGCATGCACGTTTAATCCAATGGAAGCTGAACAAACGGTCAGAGTCACCCTACTGGATGTCAATGAAACGATCCCGGTTGATGTTCCGGTCGGAACAAGTGTTCTTAATGCAATTGAAAAAGCTAATATTGCCCTTAACGAATTGGATATCATCGACCCCCCTTCCTTCACCCTGATTACCACCCCAATCGAAGTAAAAATCACCAGGGTCAGCGAAGAGTTCGAATTGGAGGAGGTGGTAATCCCCTTTGAACGTCAAACCGTTCGGAATGAATCACTGCCAGAAGGACAATCGCTTCTCATCCAATCCGGAGTAAATGGCATCCAGCAGGTAACCCACCGCCGTCTATTAGAAAACAATGTGGAATCTTCCCGAACGGTTTTTGAAATCGAAATGGTCCGTGAAACTCGCCCCGAAATCGTTATGATTGGTGTCCAATCACCATTTACCCCCATCCATATTCCCGGAACGATGGCATATCTGACAGCCGGAAACGCTTGGGTGATGGAGGAAACGACCGGCAGGCGGCGCCCCATTGTAACCACAGGTGACCTGGACGGAAGAATATTTACGATTTCTTCGAATGGTAATTGGCTTTTATTCACCCGAAAATCTTCCATAGACGACTCTACGATCAACACCCTTTGGGTGGCCGATCTGACAACGGAAGAACCTAACCTAATGGACTTGAAAGTCAACAATATCATCCATTATGCAGATTTTATCCCCAATCGGACAGCCACAATTTATTATTCAACGGTTGAACCCCGAGCCACTGCCCCCGGTTGGCAGGCGAACAACGATTTGCATCGCCTGGTTTTTGACTCCAGTGGTCGTATCATTCGTAATAAAGAAATCATCGCAGTCAACAGTGGAGGGATCTACGGTTGGTGGGGTACGTCTTTTCTTTGGTCGCCCGATGCAAAAATTCTAGCCTACGCCCGGCCAGATTCAGTTGGAATCGTGGATCTAGACGCGCAAGAATTTCTTCCATTAATCGATATCCTCCCTTTCCAAACCAGGGCAGATTGGGCATGGATACCCGGAATAGATTGGTCGCCAGATAGTTCATTGCTTTATACGGTCACCCATGCCCCCATGGCTGGATTGATCGACCCAGAAACTTCTCCACTTTTTGATCTCTCGGTTTTACTCAATAAAGATGGCCCAGTGCTCAAACTTGTACCCCAAACCGGGATGTTTGCATATCCGAAAGTATCTAAAGTTAGTATTCATAATTATTCGCTGGTGAGTTTTTTGGAGGCTATTTTCCCTGAACAAAGCGAATCCAGCCGTTACCGGCTGGTGCTCATCGAGCAAGACGGCTCGAATAAAAAGACCATTTTCCCGCCGGAAGGATCTGCAGGTTTAGACCCTCAACAGGTAGCATGGTCACCCATACCTACCGGTGGGTCATACCCAATGATAGCCTTTGTTTACCAAGGTAATATCTGGTTGGCTGCTCCAGGCACTTGGAAAAGTGTGCAAATTACTGGGGATGGCCTGATCAGTCGAATCGATTGGAAATAATCCTCATTAATTAAAGGAAAATAAAATGCGTGTTTTTGTGACAGGTGCCGCAGGATTCTTGGGTTCACATTTATGTGAACGTTTATTGAATGAAGGTCATGCAGTAATTGGAATGGATAACTTTATAACCGGAAGTCCGGATAACCTTGCCCATTTGGTCAACGAACCCGATTTCATGTTTATCCGCCATGATGTAGCAAACTTTATTTTTGTGCCTGGAAAAATAGATGCAGTTTTACATTTTGCTTCTCCAGCAAGTCCAAATCCTTTATCTCCATACGGCTACACGAATCTTCCGATCCAAACAATGAAAGCCGGCGCACTTGGCACCCATAATACCCTCGGCGTTGCCAGAGCGCAAAACGCCCGTTATCTGTTAGCCTCAACCAGCGAAATCTATGGTGACCCGCTTGAACATCCACAGAAAGAGACTTATTGGGGACATGCTGATCCAATCGGTGTCCGCTCAGTCTACGATGAGGCGAAAAGATTCGCTGAAGCGCTAACGATGGCTTACCACCGCTATCATGGCATTAATACCCGAATCGTCCGGATTTTCAATACCTACGGAATCCGCATGCACCTTGATGACGGCCGGGTAGTGCCTAATTTTATCCAACAAGCCATTCGAAACGAGCCTTTGACCATCTACGGTAATGGCACCCAAACTCGTAGTTTTTGTTATGTCGATGATTTAATCGAAGGCATTTATCGATTATTGCTTTCCGATGAACATAACCCGGTTAACCTCGGCAACCCGAATGAAATTACGATCCGCGAGTTTGCAGAAACGATAAACCGTCTGGTTGGTGGTCATGGTGGAACCCTGGATAAACCAGATTCTAGGCTTGGAGATGATCCAAAACGACGCCAACCAGATATTACCCGTGCCCGCCAGATATTAAATTGGGAACCAAAAGTACCGCTCGAAGAGGGTATTTTGCGAACCATTCCATATTTTCGTTCCAGAATGAGCGTTAAATGATTTTGGTTAAATCAAAAGAACGGATCCGTTTCGTCAGGTTTGCAATCGTCGGATCGATTGGGGCAGTCATCGATTTTGGATTTTTTAATCTCCTCACCCTTTTTATATCCTACTTCAGGGAAAACGCAGTTTTTGCCCAGGGCATATCCTTTATTCTGGCTGTTTCAAGTAACTTTACCTGGAATCGCCTTTGGACCTATCCGGATTCACGCAGTAAATCGGTTGGACACCAATGGGTCCAATTTTTGATCGTCAGCATGATTGGGTTAACAATAAGGACACCCTTGTTCATTTGGCTGGAAGAAATATTACTTAAATTTTTCTCCAATGCTTGGGTGAGCAGCCTCGTCTCCCCGCGTTTTGTTGCCCATAACACATCCCTTGGAATTGTAATTTTGATTGTATTGGCGTGGAATTACTTCGCAAACCGTTTCTGGACATATAACGATATAACCGTATGACCACACCCTCTGAACTCCCGGGTGAAAAGCAACTGGAAGGCGACCAACCGACAACCAATGTCAGGTCTCTGCGTGAATTAATTGACATCGTATCCGGACGAAACCTCAAGGATCAAATCCCTCAGGAGGATGCTGGTTACGCCGAGCCGCTGCCCTACCCATTCATCGCCCTGGTCGGTCAACGCGATTTGAAACTGGCTTTGTGCCTCACTCTAATCAATCCAAACATTGGTGGAGTTCTCTTATTAGGACCCCATGGAACAGGCAAGACTACCGCTGTCCGCAGTTTATTTAATCTGCTTCCCGAAATAGAACGCAGCGCATGTTTTTATGGATGCGTTCCGGAGGACATTGATGTAGGCGGTATGGACGCGGTATGCCCAGATTGCGCTCGAAAATATGCCGAAGGACACCCGTTAACCATTCGTGATCGGGTTAAAATAATTGAATTACCTTTGAATGCTCGCCTGGAGGACGTTGTTGGTGGAATGGATGAACGTGCAGCAAATAATGCTCGTTTTAGAGTAAAACGGGGGATCCTGGCTCATGCAGACTTGAACATTCTTTATTTGGATGAAGTCAATTTAATAGAAAACCAAATCATCGACTCAATCCTGGATGCATCGGCAATCGGAAGCTATACCGTCCGGCATGGTCCAATATCCGCCTCCTATCGGTCTCGCTTTTCTTTGGTCGGTTCTATGAATCCTGAGGAGGGAAATCTACGCCCCCAAATATTAGACCGATTCGGATTACGAGTTATCGTCCAGGGATTAACGGATCCCGACCAAAGGCTGGAAGCATATCGCCGTGTCCACGCCTTCCGGCAAAATCCTAAAACGACCATTGCTCATTATGCCGAAGATTTGCTCCTGGCAGCCAACGAAATAGCTCAAGCCAAAAATATTTTACCTTCTGTTCAATTATCGGACGAGGTTGCTCGATATGGGATTAACCTGATTCAAAAACTTCAGATCGACTCATTGCGCGCAGAAATTACTTTGTTCGAATCTGCCCGTGCTTATGCGGCTGGCGACAATCGTACCATGGTTACCCTGGACGATTTACACCACGTAGCTCCCATGGCTTTACGCCTCCGGCGTTCAATTTATATCAACAACTTTATTTCTGAACAGGGGAAAGAGGACAACGAAATTATTGAACATTTGAACAACCTCATCCCACAGGAATTTCGCCAAAAGAAAGTATAGAAAGGTCGTAAAGACATGACGAATAAGAATGATTACCTCCACCGAGAACGATTGGAATCTTGCTTAAGCGGCGAAAAAACCGACCGTCCCCCTGTAGCTCTTTGGCGCCATTTCCCAGTCGATGATCAATCTCCCGATGGTCTGGCAGCGGCCACCGCATCATTTCAGCACACATTTGACTTTGACTTCATTAAGGTTACCCCAGCATCTTCCTTCTGTACCAAAGACTGGGGCAGCCAAGATACCTGGAAAGGAAACCCTGAAGGTACACGCGATTATGAAAATTCCGTCATCCAACGATTTGATGACTGGAACCAACTAAAGAATTTGAATCCCAAAAAAGGGAAATTAGCCGAAATGATCACCTGTTTAAATTTACTTAACCATGAATTTTCGGCTGTTGTGCCAGTGGTCCAAACTATTTTTAGCCCGCTTGCCCAAGCCAAGAACCTTATTGGGAAAGACCGGCTATTTTACCATTTGCGTGCATGCCCCGAGGCAGTCCATTTCGGGTTAAAGAAGATTACAGATACCACCATTACATTCATCAACGAGGCAAAAAAAACCGGCATTGATGGTATTTTTTTTGCAATCCAACATGCCCAATATCCTTTACTATCGGTATTAGAATTCGAAACCTTTGGGCGGTATTATGACTTGCAGGTATTGAAGGCTGCTTCTGACCTGTGGTTAAATATCGGCCACATCCATGGTGAAGATATTATGTTCGACCAGGTCTCCGATTATCCGGTCGCGGTCCTTAATTGGCATGACCGCCAAACTTCCCCCGGTTTAGCCGAAGCCCAGCATCGCTTCCTTGGTGCTTTGTGCGGAGGTTTACAACAATGGGAAACATTGGTTTTAGGCGATCCATCTAAAGTCACCACTGAAGCCAGAGATGCTATCCATCAGACCAACGGCAAGCGTTTTATCCTGGGAACCGGTTGCGTAGTCCCGATCACTGCCCCTAGTGGTAACATCCGAGCAGCCCGTCAATCTGTCGACGGGGCAGATCTCTACTAAATCACTCGGGGGGTTCTTTGTCAAATCCACGCATCATCGCAGGTAAGGCCAAGGGGATGCGCTTGCTGGCTGTTCCCGGTGATACCACTCGCCCAATTACTGACCGGGTGAAAGAAGCCTTATTTAATATCCTAGGGACAGATATTGTAGGTGCAAGGATGCTGGATTTATTCGCAGGAACTGGCAGCGTTGGTATCGAAGCCCTTAGTCGTGGAGCGTCCCTGGTCCACCTGAATGACCTTAATCGTCAAGCAATTCAGACCATCCGCACAAATTTAAAGAATACACGCCTGGAACAAAATGCGATCCTTACCCAGGCAAATTCCTTTACCTTAATTAAAAAACCCCCGAAAAATAAATTTGAATATGTTTTTATCGCCCCTCCCCAATACCAAGAGCTTTGGAAACAAGCTCTATTTTTGCTGGATCAAAATCCTAATTGGCTGGCAGAGTCATCTTGGGTCATTGTCCAAATTGACCCTCTAGAATATCAGCCAATCGACCTAATCCATTTATCTGAATTCGAACAACGTCGTTATGGCTCTACGCTCCTTGTTTTTTATGAGTACGATCCACCCGATGATTCATCAGAAAAACCGATACTCAGCTTATCATCATCATAATAGTAATAGGCATGAAACAGGGTGGTTCCCGGTTGAAATTTTATGACTTTCGGCAGTAAGTGCGGCAGGTCTTCAACCAGGGGATAGTTCAAGGCTGATTGGAAATCAACCCATTCCAGTTCCCCTTCGGTTGATGATTGAACATCATCGGATTGGGCTTCTCCCTTGAAAACATAAATTCCGATCCCGTTTGATTCTTCGACATCAATAATTACCGTACCGCACAACCACAAATCTACTGCTTTAAGGCCGGTCTCCTCAGCAACTTCACGTTGAGCTGCAGCCAAAACATCTTCGCCCTTCTCTACATGACCGCCAATTCCATTATACTTATTTGCCCACAGCCGCTTCGATGGTGCCCCTTTAATGAGAAGAAATTTGCCGTTAAAAAAAATAAAAATCAATGTCCTGGGAATTATTCGAAATCGGTCATGAAAACCGCCCTGATCCTTACGAGGCATACCACTCCTCAAGGGTTTTTCCTCAGCTCAAGAACATCGGAACACCCATAAAATCGCGAATTTTCGGCTTGTAATTAGTAATATCATAAAATGCCGAAACATCTACCCGTTTCCGCCCGGCCAATACCATTTCCACCGGAACAGTCGTATACTTTCCTCCATGCAGAGCGACCATCCTACCAGTTTCTTTACGCTGGATCATTTGGATCGCTAAAGAACCAAATGACATTGCAACCATCCGATCGAGTGAATCCGGCGCTCCAGAGCGCATGAGATAAGAAAGTTGTTGAACAATGGTATTTTGCCCCGTGATTCGCTTAATCTCCTCTGAAACACTGTGCCCTATTCCGCCTAATTTGCGATGCCCATACGCATCCGCCTCGCCCGATTCAACGATTTTACCCCCCTCCATCATTGCGCCTTCTGATATGGTCATAATAGCGTAATTTGATGGATTTCTTCGCTTATCATGAACCAGGAAGTCGCACAATTTGTTGATATTAAACGGCACTTCCGAAATAATCGCGCGGTCGACATAAGCAAGATACGCGCTGATTAAGGAGGTTTCACCCGAATTTCGTCCGAACAACTCCACAATTCCAATCCGCTCATGCGAACCAACCGAGGTCCGCATATTGGTAATAAACTCGATCGATCGTGTAACTGCGGTGGAAAACCCGATGCAATAATCGGTTCCAAAAACGTCATTGTCCATTGTCTTTGGGCAGGCAACAATCGGAAACCCCTCCTTATGCAACCGTACTGCAAAGCTAAGGGTATCGTCACCCCCGATGGGGACCATGACATCGATCCCTAAATTTGTAAGCACATCCAATACATAATCGGTGTAATCGGTTTTATTTTCACCATCCATGTGCTTACCGAATTTAGAATTCTTTAAAAAATCTGGTGTATCCTTCTCGGAGACCTTTTGCGGGTTGGTCCGGGAAGTATGCAAAACCGTTCCGCCCGTGCGATCAATCGTCCGTACATCCGCTTCGTGTAATTCGTGAATATAATACTCCCGCGTAGAAGGTTCATCTGGATTGTAATGTAATAATCCTGCCCATCCCCTCCGGATGCCAATCACACGGTATCCATTCTCAAGCGCTCCCATAACCACCGACTTGATGCATGGATTGAGACCGGGGACATCACCACCTCCTGTTAATATCCCAATAGTTTTCGTCACATCAACCTCCAAAAAATAAAATAAAATATAAAAACTAACTCACGATTGACCCATCCACTGGGATTTGGAATGCGATCCGAGTACCCTGACCGGGGGAAGATTGGATCTCCATTTCCCCCCCGACCATCTCCACCCGTTCACGGATCAGCTTCAAACTTAACCCTTTTTCATTTTGTATATCATCAGGATTAAAACCTTTCCCGTTATCCTGAACCAAAACTCGCACTGGGTTGTCATCGATGGCCACCTGGACATTGATTTGGAGTTTGGACGGCGCATCTGTATTGTGATGGACAACATTACTTATTAATTCTTGGACAGCTCGAAAAATCACGACCTCCAAATAAGGTGCAAGCCGCCGGTCGGAGCCTTTGAAATTCATCTTTGTATCGATACCCGTTTCTTCTTTGAAACTATCCACATACCGTTTTAATGTTGGTGCCAATCCAAGATCATCCAACATCATCGGACGCAAACCCGTTATAAACATTCTAATATTTTGGAACGTCGCCATGGCTGCCGATTGTAAGTTTTCAAGCTCTTCTTTTGCCCGGACTGGATCGATATCGAATAAACGGGCAGCAATTTCGGCTTGGACGATAAAGTTGGACAATACCTGAGCAGGCCCATCGTGCATCTGGCGGGTCAGCCGTTTTCGCTCCGCCTCCTGGGCATTGACAAGTTTTTCTAGGGTAGTGGAACCTCCCCTGTAGTCGCGAGCACTTCGGGATTGTATTTGCCCTTCGGTAAGGAATTTAAGAGCACTCTCTAAAAAACTGATAAAGCGTTGATGGTAATTTTGGTCAGTTTGGAGCTTATTTATCTGGCTGCGCATGACCAACAATCGCTGCTGGGCATCTAACGCGGAATTATAGGCGATCCGTATATCCGCCCTGGGTATGGTTTCAATCTGAGCCTGGACCAATTGTAATTGAGTGGTGATGGTTGCGCTGCGCTTTGTCATTTTATTCATTTCTGTCTGGCTCTGCTCCAGCATCTGGCTTACTTCCTTAAACGCCCGCCTAGACTGGTCCAGCTCAGATTGAACTTTTATCATAAACTCATCCCATGGATCGTTACTCGCAATTTGATTGTCCATAGTACGGATTATCTCCTGATCAAGGTGCCTAATGGTTTTTTTCAGGGGGATTTGGAAAGGATACTATCCCTTGGTTCTTGTCCTCAAATCTTGATAAGTATAGCACACCTTGATTTTTCCCTAAGCGAGCAGCCCACCGTAATCGTGAATTTTGAGGTATCACGGGCCATTTTCGCCCCAACGATAAACCACCATATTTTCTCCGCCCGCTTTAATGGATATTTCTCCTCCACTGGAAAATATTTGCTGTCCCTTTGTGACCAATTTTGGGTACCACCCTGGAAAAGTGATCAAGTAATCAACCTCGGATTGATTAAGGTGTGCTTCTAATTTAGTTTCATCACGAATGAATGGAATAACCTCCGGAGATACTAAACCGGCCAGATCAACTAAATCATTCTTAGTGTAAAAACCGATAGCCCCAATATCATGGGCTGCCAACACCGCTGAGGGGGGCAAATTTTCATTGATCCATTGGGCAGTTTTCACCATTTCGGTTTCAATGATAGCGACATCCCTGCTATATGCCTGCATCCCGAGAAAATAGAAACCGATCAATACCGCTGGACAAGAAAGGTAGAATACTCTTCCGATCATCCGATTTAAAATGATGGGTTTTGGAATATTCTTCAAAATGGAAAATGTACCTAACAGACCGAGTATAAAAAAAACTGGCATTGCGGGGATCAGGTAACGGCCGTGTTGGAACACTACAGGAAGACGGAGTGCGTATAATCCAGTATATCCAACCCACCAGGCAAACATTACCAGGTGAATCCATCTTCTTGCCTTAATCGCCTGCCATGCAGAAAATAAAAATCCTGGAACCAGCAAAATACCAGCACCAATTAATGGTAACACTGCCAAATTTCCGAACCGTAGGAAAAAGGGTTGCAGTAAAAGTTCTGCATATTCAGCCTGCTTGGCATAAAACGTGTTGGGCCAAAGATTACCCCCCACGATCCAATTGAAGATCACATACAAACCAAACGGAATCAGAAATATCAAACCACATATCCAAACACTTTTGATGGTTTTGATAACCGTCTTACCTCCGAGGGCAGCAATCACGATTACAGGCCCCAGAAGAGTCAGCCCATCCGGCCTGATCCACACACTCAGTCCAGCTAAAAATGCAGCAATCCATAGTTGTTTGCCCCCTCGAGCCAGAGAGCCAAATACTCCCAGAGTCATGACTGCCATTAAACTGGTTTCCATTCCGGAACTGGCCGCCCATACAAGGTGCCATTCAAAAATCAAGAACAAACCCAGCCACGGTAAACTTCGAAATCTTGGTACATCTGATGTCGCAAATAATCGTTGGCTTAATAATCCAATTGCCCACAATGTTAATAATCCCAGGAAAAATGTCCAGACAAATGGTACTTCCACTTGAAACAAATATCCGAAAGACAATAATACCGTCCATGCCGGAGAAGTGGAACCGGCGGAAGGTTTTCCGGGAATGAAAGCCCATTCTCGAAATTGAGCGAGGTTGCGGGCAAACGTTTGGTGAATCCAGGCGTCGTCGAGAGGAAATCCAATCTGATAAAACCACCCGGCAGCGATAATATAACCGACTATAGAAACACCAGCAGCGATTCCACAAATCCATATTTGCTTGACAAATGTTTGGCCTTTTTTCTCGTCGTTTCCTGATAAATTATTCATCCATTTTGATCCTAAAAATGCGCGCACCCCCAACAGAATCGAGGTATTCGAGTTGCTCACTCTTACCAGGATTGTTATACAAATCAGACAAATTCACCTGGTGTTCCTCGAGTACCAGTATTTTCCCATTAAATTGCCGGGCTGCTGCCAGGCTCGCGCTCAACTCTCCATAAGGAATCACGATTGCCGGAAAACCTGTGGCGATGTGGAACCCAGGCGGGTTGTTGACCAGTATAACTGTATCCCGAGCGTACCCATTATCTTGAAGGTAATCCCCCACTTCTTCATACACCCGAAAATTTTGATTCCATATTAAGTTCTTTGGGTCGGTACCGATGACCCGGTCATGAAAAAACCACCCCCCAATGACCAAATTTACGCCAATGGCTGCTGTTCCAAATATTTGCATCGTTTTATGCGGGGGTAGATTTCTCATCCGCTTTCCCCATCCGGCTACAATCTCTAATCCTACTGGGAACATCGCCCAAAGTAATACCTGAAATGCTGCAGCCGAATGCAGATATCCGCCTCGCGATCCTGCAAATGGAAAAATAACCGACATCGTAAAAAGGGTCGCAATCCAAAGCCAGAACGCAAATTGAACAGCTACCTCTCTTCGCTTAGCCCACAACCCTACCATCATAACAGGCAATAAAACGATACCTCCCTGCACAACAAGCAGGTTTTGCAGGTTCAATATTAGCGCATCCCAACGAAATTTTAAATGCAACCCAATCCCCGTATTGATCCATTGATCAAAAGTAATTATCGAAGCAGGGTAAGAAAATGTCTGGAAATAATCCGTCATCCAAAGCGTTCTACTTGCACCTGGGGCAGTAAATGTCGCGAAATATTGCAAGTTGCGTAAATACCAAATACCCATAACGGATAAATAACCCACAAGGATTAAGCTGGTTAAAATAATGGCTATGCGCAATTTATCGGAAGTGCCCGGCTTTCTTATGATGCGCCCGACGATCCATAAGATGATCCCAACCAACCACAACATTCCATCTGCTCGGCTCAAATGCATCCACCCTGCTCCAATCCCGAGCAAGAGGCAGTCTTTGAATTGCTTGCCCCAATCTTCCTTCCGTTCTATTCGATTAATAAGAAAAAAGATGGTCGCCCCACCGAGGATATACAATAAAAATGTTTCAGGCAATGCGATGTAAACCAAGTAAACCCCTGGAAATGCTGCCAACAGCCCAGATATCCAGGCGTATCTCTGGTTGCTCACATACCGTTTGGCGGTTTTCATCGCCAGCACAGGAACAAAACCGGACAATACAATAAAAAATACTTGCGCCCATTTGAAGTGCTGTTCTCCGCCAACCCACATTCCTAGGGCAGCCAAAATGGATGGCAACGGCATCCAATAGGTATGCGATGGTTGAGGTAATTCGGAAGGTTCGGAAAGATAATTCCATATATACGGTTCCCAAAATCCCTCCCCCCTCACCAGTTGTAGGCCACCCCCAAAATAATAGTCCGCATCCATAAACCCCGGGCTGGATTGCCAGATTGAAGCAATTCCAGCCACAATTACTCCCAGCAGGTATAAACCAATGTGTAAGTGTTTGCTCGGTAATATTCCCATCGGTTACTTTTCGAAGCGATAGATGAATAAATCCTGATAAATGTGGCGCTCAACAAAACGATAATTCTGGGTTAACCATGTCAATGGCGGGTGTGTTTGATTTTGTTGCTGGTATTCGGTCAACGCTCCCCGAAAAACCACAAAAAAAATGCGCT
>Ga0207950_100152_pt1 | contig 27611 bp, 19 predicted proteins | sample Subbio11_8B_AprC_FD_184814 | JGI IMG/M metagenome (GOLD analysis project Ga0207950, IMG submission 184814) | Serpentinite rock and fluid subsurface biosphere microbial communities from McLaughlin Reserve, California, USA - CR11_8B_AprC (SPAdes) | ecosystem: Environmental > Terrestrial > Deep... | reverse complement strand
CGTACTCGAATTCCTCATTCGTAACCCCGAAGCTTCCTGGAAACCGCTGACCGAACACACCCTGCGCGAGACCGAAAGACGAATCCAGCAAACCCTCCGTATGGATTATGAGATTTTTTCCAATGCGTCCTTCTTTCTACAAGGAAAGGCAGACCAATTCACCCAGCAGCGCCCCAGCGATCGCAAGCGAATACTGACCAATGTGCTCGGACTGGAGGTGTGGGAAACCTACCGCCAAGAAACCAACAACCGCCGTAAAGCCGCTGAACGCGAGCTGGCAGGTATAGAGGGGCAGATTCAGGAAATTGAGACGGAGCTGGCGGAGGAAAATGCGCGCCGCGAGCGCCTCAAGAACCTGGAAACCGAAATGGAGCGTTTGAGTGAACTGCGCAAACTCAAAGAACATGCCCTCGAAAACCTGAACCGCCTGGCCAATTCACTCGAAGAGCAGCACCGACTGGTGGAAATGTTGTCATCTCAAGCCATGGCTGCCCGCGAACGTTATGACCAACGTCAAGCCTTGTTGGCCGACCGGATGAAAGAATGGCAGCTCTACCAAGGGCAAATTGCCTCTTCAAAAGAGATCGAAAATAACTATGCGCAATTAAAATCCTTCCAGACCCAACTATCAGAGTGGGATAAACTGGCGACCAGGTTTCAGGAACATCAGCAAGAGCGAAATGCTCCCCTCACCACAATCGAGGCCGAACAATCACGCCTTAAAGAAGAACACCGCAGCCTTGCCCAACGCTTGGACGAAGTGTCCAAACAACAAGCCTTGCTCTCCGAACTGGATGAGAATCTCAACCAACAATACCGTGACCTGGCCGGTTTGCGCGAAAATTTGGTCGAGCGTAAACTTTTGAACGAGGAATACCTGGCGCTTAATGACCAATTATCTGAGATCAACGCCGAGAACAAACGCTTACGCGACGAGATGAAACTATTGAAAGAACGCATCGATCGACTCCAGGTTGTCGATCAGGAGGACTGCCCATTGTGCGGCCAACCCTTGGGCGAATTCGAGCGTCTCGCCCTTGTCGCCCGATTGGAAGAAGAGGGTAAAGCCCTTGGTGATCGGTTTCGCCAAAACCAGTTACTGATGCAGGAACACCAAGAAAAGCAAGAGCAGCAAAAAATCCGGTTGCTCTCCCTGGCAAACCTGGATGAATTACTCCAACAAAACCAGCAAAAAATTTCCACATTCGAAACCCGTAAAGAGTATATTCAGCAAACATCCTCGGAATGGGAACACCATTATGCCCCCAGGTTACATGAGGTAGAGGAGCAACTGCGGGAGGGCCGGTACGCCAGCCAGGCGCGCCTTGAGCTAGAAAAAATTGATCATAAATTAAGACTCCTTGGCTACGATCCGGCCGAACACGATGCGGCCCGCCAGGCAGAACAGCTAGCTCGCCCCAGCGAAGACCAGATGCGCTTACTGGAGACCGCCCAGGCAGCATTAGGGCCTTTGGAGCGCGAAATTGCCTCCCAGCAAAATGACCTGACCTTGGACGAAAAGGAAATGGAAAAATTGCAGGTTTCCTTATTCCAGGCCAGGGAAAAATACCAGGCCAATTCAGCCAACCTTCCCGATCTGACTGCTTTGGAGCAAGAGGTTTACACCCTTAAAACCCAAGAAAACCAGGTGCGAATGTTTGTCGGCGGCGCCCGCCAAAGTGTGGAAGTCCTGGCACACCTGCGGGACCGAAAAAAATCACTCAATGCCCGCCATGGATCGGTCAACCAACACATCACCCGCTTAAAAACCCTTGAAAGGGCTTTCGGCAAAGATGGCGTACCCGCTTTATTGATCGAACAAGCCCTACCGGAGATCGAAGCTCAAACGAATGAATACCTCGACCGCTTGAGCAATGGCCGTATGTCGGTCAGATTCGCGACTCAACGGGATTACAAAGATAAAAACCGCGACGACCGAAAAGAAACCCTGGATATCCTGATCAATGATCCCGCGGGCACACGCGAATACGAAATGTTTTCAGGCGGCGAAGCCTTTAGGGTGAATTTTGCCATCCGCCTGGCGCTTTCACGGGTACTGGCTCACCGTGCCGGCGCCCGCTTACAAACATTAGTAATCGATGAAGGTTTCGGCAACCAGGACAGCGACGGACGCCAACGGTTGATCGAATCGATCCATCTGGTGCACTCGGATTTCGCTAAAATTCTGGTCATCACCCACCTGGAAGAATTGAAAGATGCGTTTCCGACCCGTATCGAGGTGGAGAAAAACGACGGCACTTCCACAGTGCGGGTAATGACTGCATGACCGAAATACCTTACAAGCTGGGAGTTCAACAACGCATGCTGCCAAATTACCGCGCCCCTTTTTTTGAGCTGTTAGGGACGGCTTGCACCCGTGGTTTGAGCTTGTTCGCCGGTAAACCTCACCCTAAAGAGGCGGTTGAGCAGCAGCAAGGGCTTACCAACGCCCGGCTGGTTATGGGTCGCAATCTGCACATTCTATCGGGGGCCTTTTATTCCTGCTGGCAGTCTGGTTTGTTCGGTTGGTTGCAGTCCTGGCAGCCTGAGGTGCTGGTGATGGAAGCCAACCCGCGTTATCTGAGCAGCCCAAAAGCGATGCGCTGGATGCGCAGCCGGAAAGCTGGTTTGGTCGGTTGGGGGTTAGGCGCTCCCCCTTCGAGCCGCATCCAAGAAATGATTTGGCGGCGATTTCTGGCCGGTTTTGACGTGTTGATTGCCTATTCACAGCGCGGTGCCCAAGAATACATCCGTCTGGGTTTTGACCCACAGCGGACCTTCGTCGCCCCAAATGCGGTTGCGCCCCGCCCGGCCCACGAACTACCAATCAAGCCGGTTGCTTTCCCCAACGGGCGGGCAACCATTCTGTATGTCGGCCGGCTTCAGGCTCGGAAAAGGGTCGATCTACTGCTGCTGGCCTGCGCCACCCTTCTCGAAGAGCTGCATCCTCATGTATGGATCGTCGGGGAGGGACCAGCCCGGGCTGCCTTAGAAACCCTGGCTAAAGATATTTATCCAGCTGCCCAATTCCTCGGGGCGTGTTACGGAAATGAACTGGAGGAATATTTTGCCCGCGCCGACCTTTTCGTCCTTCCAGGAACTGGAGGGCTGGCTGTCCAGCAGGCGATGAGTTATGGTCTGCCGGTTATCGTAGCCGAGGCTGATGGCACCCAATCCAACCTTGTCCGCCCAACCAACGGCTGGGTCATCCCGGGCGGAGATCCAACCGCCTTGAGGACTGCCTTACAGGATGCCCTTTCGGATGCCGAGCGATTGCGCCGAATGGGGGCGGCCTCTTTTGATATCGTTGCCAATGAAATCAACCTGGAAAATATGGTTAATGTTTTCTCCCAAGCGGTTACAACGGCGGCCGGCCATGCAGCCCGCCGTTTGTAAACGGGGGGTCAGGGAAGAATGAGAGTCATGTTTACCTGCTGCGAAAACCCATCCCACCACCATCTTCTCTCCATTTGGAAACTTTGAATATGCATATTCTGTTGGTAGCCGATGGCCGCAGCCCGATCACGCTGCGCTGGAAAGAATCGATCCGCGCGCTCGGTCACCGGATCACCCTGGTTTCGACTTTTGAGTGCCAAAAACCGGATGGGATCGACGAAATGTATGTCTTGCCGGTAGCTTTCAGTAAGGTTGGAACCGGTAACCGTGACTCAACAGGAAAAGCCAGCAGACGCCGGCGCTGGGTATCGACTCTCCGGGGGTTTTTCCTATCCGCCCGTTACTATCTCGGCCCCTTGAGTGTGCGCCTATATGCGCGCCGTTACCGCAAACTGGTGCAGAAAATTAAACCGGATCTGGTTCATGCCCTGCGGATACCGTATGAAGGGATGCTGAGTGCGTTCACCCCGCCGGGGGTCCCCCTGGCAATCTCGATCTGGGGCAACGACCTGACCTTGCACGCTCCACGCTCACCATGGATGAAAGCCCTTACCCGCCAAACCCTTGCCCGAGCTGACGGTCTGCATGCCGATGCTCAGCGCGATTTAAACCTGGCTCACCAATGGGGTTTCCTCGCAGATAAGCCCAGCTTGCTCGCGCCGAGTAACGGCGGCATCGATCTCAATTTATTAAACACCCAACCCGAAGCGCTTCCAACGGGGTTAGAAGCGCTCATCCCCCCCGACTACGCCCTGGTCATCAACCCGCGCGGTGTCCGTGCATATACCTGCACGGATACTTTTTTTCGTGCCATCCCTTTGGTTTTAGAACGCCGGCCCCAGACGGTCTTTCTTTGTCCAGGAATGGCAGCCGAAAGCGAAGCGAACCGGTGGGTACAGCGCCTACGCTTGGACCAAAGGACTATTTTATTACCCAGCCTTTCTCAACACCAATTATGGGGGTTGTTTCAGCGCTGCCCAGTCTCGATATCGGTAACCACCCACGATGGGACCCCCAATACCCTGCTCGAGGCGATGGGCTGCGGCAGTTATCCAATCGCCGGTGACCTCGAAAGTTTGCGGGAGTGGATCGTTCCAGGAGTTAACGGCTTGTTGGTCAAACCGGATAATCCTCAAGACCTGGCGGAGGCGATCGTAACCATATTGGATGCGCCAGAGCTGTGCAAACAGGCGGCAGATTATAATTTGAAGCTGATCCGGGCACGCGCAGAAGTCGGCCAGGTTCGCCCGCAGCTTGATGTCTTTTACCAATGGGTCTTAGGTTTGCGGTAAAATATAGGGTATCAACCGGAGAAGAGGTTTTACTATGAATGAACAGACTGCCGACCGCTTTCGTGGAATTGCGGTTGGCGCAGCCGTAGGAGATGCTTTAGGGATGCCGCTTGAATTCGGGTTGGCTTCTCCCCCTAAACGGCTTACTCGCAAAATGCAAGCCGGGCGCATGCCAGCCGGCAGTTTTACCGATGATACTGAAATGGCGCTGGCGCTGGCCGAAAGCTTGTTAGCTCATCCCAACCTGGAACCAGAAGACCTGGCCCAACGTTTCTTAAATTGGTTTCACTGCAACCCGCAGGACATCGGTGTCCATACCAGTTTGGTTTTAGAGCGCCTGGCAGCCGGGGAATCCTGGGAGAAGGCTGCCCCCGAACTGCAAAGACGCGACCCTAACAACGCGGGAAATGGCTCGGTAATGCGCTGCTGGCCGGTCGCCATCGCCTGTTTTTTCGACGAGAGCGATTTGTTGGCTGAATACAGCCGGCTTCAATGTAGTATTACTCATTTGCATGAAGAATGCCTGGCCGGCTGTGCTTTTGTCAATCAGATGATCGTTTCCCTTGCCAACGAGCTGCCGATCCACGAGGCCTACCAACATGCATTAAAAACCACCAGCATGCCCGAAGGACTTCGCCAGGCGATTCTACTGGCCCCCCGCCGTCGAAGGGACGAATTGCGCAACACCGGTTGGGTGCGGCATACCATCGAAAGCTCCTTGTGGGGATTGTTAAACACCCATTCTTTTGAAGAAGCCATAATCCAGGTCATCAACCTGGGTGCGGATGCCGACACAGCCGGCTCCGTGACCGGGGCGTTGGCAGGGGCAGCTTACGGTCTGGCAGCCATCCCCCAAGATTGGGTTTCAGCATTACACGGCGAATGGCCGTTGACCTCTGGGATCATATGGCGAACGCCAGACTTTATCGCCTTGGCTGATCGTCTGGCGGTCAGTCGCAGCCCAGAAACCCGCCAGGTGCTTTTTCGGGGCAAGCTAGAAAATTAAATCCTGTGTTTTTTTGAATTTTATGAATTGGGGCTTGTCGGGCAGAACCTGATCCGGTATGATGGAAAAAGCCAAAATTAATCCCAGTTTTACCTCCTTTTCATTTTCGTTTAATTTTTAGGAACATTCTCTGCATCCCTAACGTCTATCATTGGTGCACACTCGACCTTTGCAGTTAGCAGGTATCGTTTAGAACCGAAACAACTCCAAAATCTTTCGCTTTCCCAACAAAGGAGATTAAAATGCGCTTAAAAAAACCGCTCACCATTCTGTTCGTTTTTGGATTAGCACTGATGTTTTCGGGGTGCAACCTCCTGGGACCAACAGCGCCGCCTACCCCAGATCCGATCCACTTCCAAGCTACGCTCAATGCTGCCGCAACCGAAGCCATTCAGACGGTCTCTGCCCAATTTACCCAGACCTTCGAAGCCATTCCAACCGAAGCCTTCCTCCCGATTGCATCCGCCACCCCCGACCTGGCCAGCATCCCAACCAACACTGAAGTGCCACCCACCCCAACTCAGGGACCGCCAACCTGGACACCCATCCCCACCCTTCCACCAACCCTCGCCCCTACCCCAACATCGGCAGCCACCCTGACCCCGACTGCGACAAAGGGTCCCCTGCAATGTGAGATTGTCAGCCAATCACCAACACGTGGACAGAAAATGAATTACGGTACCGACTTCGACTTTTCCTTAAAGTTGAGAAACTCAGGCACCAAGGATTGGTCCAAGGCTGATGTGGACTTTAAGTTTGTAAGTGGAGAGAAGTTGCAAAAATATGGTGATGGCATTGACCTTTCCAAAGACGTGAAAGTCAAAGAGGAATTCACTTTTATTGTCGATATGCTGGCCCCACAGGATGCCGGCACCTATCGCGCTACTTGGAACCTGGTAGAAGGATCAACGGTCATCTGCTCGGCTATCCTCGAAATTCAGGTAACCCGCTAAGGATCTCCTCTCGAAAGGACAGGCAAGGATGAGGGGAATCCGACAAAACCCTCGAGATAAATTCTTTTGACTTCAATACCTTCGTCGGCTATACTATAACCATCCTGAACGTTTCAGGATGGTTATTCATTCATCACTTTCCACCCTACGGAGGGAACTATCCGAATGGCTGCCGAAAGCACTTTCAAGCTTACTTATGCGACCATGTTCGACCCACCAGAAGAATTGCATGCCAACTTCGATCGTGCCTTAGCCCAGGTAAAAGCCAACTTGGGCAAAGAATATGGGATGATCATCGATGGCAAGGATGTGTTTGCTGATGATAAGTTCGAGGATCGCAACCCGGCAAATACCAGCCAGGTGCTGGGAATATTTCAAAAAGGGAGCGTTAAACACGCCGAACAAGCAATGGCGGCTGCCCGGAAAGCCTTTCCGCTATGGAGCCGGAAGAATTGGCAGGAACGGGTGGCTTTGGTGCGCAAAGCCGCAGACTTAATCGACCAACGCACTTTTGAGATGGGTGTGGTAGTTTCGATGGAGGTCGGTAAAAATCGGATGGAAGGTTTAGGCGATGTCGCCGAGACCGCCGATCTCTTCCGGTATGCGTGTGACCGCATGGAAGCGTCCAACGGTTTTATTACTGAAATGGGACGCGACCCGCTCAGCGGTTTTTATTCCACCAACCTTTCGGTATTGCGCCCATATGGGGTTTGGGTGGTGATCAGCCCCTTTAATTTCCCCTGCGCACTAACCGGTGGACCGGTTGGGGCTGCCCTGGTGGCCGGCAACACGGTCGTTTTTAAACCTGCGACTGATACCCCATGGACAGTCCGCCTGATTGCCGAATGCCTGCGCGACGCCGGCATCCCCGACGGGGTATACAATTACGTAACCGGTCCCGGAAGTACGTTAGGGCAAGCCATCATCGAAAGTCCGGAAGTGGATGGGATCACCTTCACCGGTTCGTATGACGTCGGGTTGAATATTTATCGCTCCTTTGCCAACGGGCGCTGGATCCGCCCCGCAATTCTGGAGTTGGGTGGAAAAAATCCGGCCATCGTTTCGAAGCACGCCAACCTGGAGGATGCCGCCATCGGAATCCTGCGCTCTGCTTTCGGATTGCAAGGCCAAAAATGTTCAGCTTGTTCGCGAGTGTTTATCGAGGAACCGGTCTACGACCAATTGGTTGGACGGTTGGTCGAAATGACCAACAACCTGGTCATAGGCGACCCAACAGACCGTCGGGTTTATAACGGCCCGGTCGCCAACAAGAGCTCCTACCAAGATTACCGGCAGTTTGCGGAGGAATTACACCAGGCAGGCCGGATTCTTACCGGCGGCAAAGTTCTCACCGAAGGTGAATACGCCAGAGGTTATTTCTGCACCCCGACCCTGGTCGATGCTCTGCCGGCTGACCACCACCTCTGGCAGCAAGAGATGTTCCTTCCGATCACGACCATTGCGCCGGTGAAGAACATCGAAGAAGCCCTCCAGCGCGCCAACAATGTGATGTATGGATTGACCGCAGGATTTTACGGCTCGCCAGATGAGACTGAGTGGTTCTTCGATAACATTCAGGCTGGGGTAACTTATGCCAACCGCCCGCAGGGTGCCACCACCGGGGCCTGGCCTGGTTTCCAACCCTTTGGCGGTTGGAAAGGTTCAGGATCCAGCGGCAAGAACGCTGGCGGAGTCCATTACCTCCAGCTCTACATGCACGAACAAATTCAGACTCGTGTGCGCCCGATCTGAATTGCTTTTATCCAGGCTGGACATCTGAACCTTTAGGTAATTCTGATGATCGTCAACCGAATTGGCACTTTTTTCATCCTGGTGGGAGCCTTTTTGGTGCTGCTTTTTATTTTCTCCATCCAGGCCGGGGATGGAGGACGGGCGAGTTATCTCTTTTGGGGGATGGGGCTTTTCGTGTTGGGCAGTTTCTTAAGGTGGGGAAGGCCAAAACAGCCAGGAACCCCCAGCAACCGCTTCCGAATCTTCAAACGTGAAAAGAAAGATACCCCCGCCAGAAAGAGCGGCCAGCCTGAAAATTTTCGAGGTGAAAACCGCCAGCCGCCTGGCAATTGAATAGATCTCTCCAGAAAGAAACCTATCCTCCCATGACCAAACTCTGCTCGCTCTCAGAAGCAATCACCCAGTTCGTCCACGACGGTGATACGGTTTATGCAGCCGGATTTACTCATTTAATTCCATTCGCTGCCGGACACGAGTTGATCCGCCAGGGTAAAAAAAACCTTACCTTGGCGCGCGCCACACCCGACCTGATCTACGATCAAATGATTGCTGCCGGTTGTGCAAACAAAATTATTTTTTCTTACATCGGCAATCCAGGCGTTGGATCGCTGCGGATCGTGCGGGCTGAAATTGAATCCGGGCAGTTGGAATGGGAAGAATACTCGCATTTCAGTATGATTTCGCGCTTACAGGCTGGCGCCAGCGGACTGCCTTTCGTCCCGATGATGCCAACCGCCGCAGGTGACCTCGAAAAGGTCAACCAAAACTATAAAAGAATCATCGACCCCTATAGTGGAAACGAAGTGGTCACCCTTCCGCCTTTGAACCCGGATGTGGCAATTGTCCACGTCCAACGCGCAGACCATTTTGGAAATGCCCATATCTGGGGCATTATTGGCGAACAGAAAGAAGCCGCTTTCGCGGCCAAACACGTCATCCTTACGGCTGAAGAAATCGTCCCCGAAGCAGTCATCCGCTCTGACCCTAACCGCACTTTGATCCCTGAATTGATCGTCGATGCGGTTTGTCATGTTCCTTATTGTGCGCATCCCTCCTACACCCAGGGATATTACGACCGCGATAATGCCTTCTACCTTGAATGGGACAAAATTAGTGAGTCACGCCAAGCCACCCAAACCTGGCTGGATGAATGGGTTTTTGGAGTAAAAGATCGGGCTGAATACTGGCGCAAACTGGGATCAGAGACCCACGCCCGCCTGGCAGTCCCCCCACAGATGAGCACACCGGTAAATTATGGAGCGTATTAAAATGGAATATAGCGCATCCGAATTAATGACGGTTAATGCTGCCCGGCTGCTGCGCGATGGTGAAAGTGTTTTCGTTGGTGTGGGTCTTCCTAATCTGGCCTGTAACCTTGCCCAACGTACCCATGCACCCGACCTGGTATTGATTTATGAGGCTGGGGTAATTGGCGCCCGCCCCGCCCGCTTGCCCTTATCCATCGGCGACCCAACCCTTGTTACCGGGGCATGTTCGGTCTGCAGCATGTACGACATCTTTAGTTTGTACTTGCAGCGGGGCAATGTGGATGTCGGCTTCTTGGGTGGGGCTCAGATCGACCGTTTTGGAAATATCAACGCTACGGTTATCGGCGATTACAACCACCCTACGGTGCGTCTCCCCGGTTCAGGGGGTTCGATGGAGATCGCGGCATGGGCGAATCGCTATTATATTATCACCCCCCATCAAAAGAGGCGCTTCCCTGAAAAGGTTGACTTTTGCACTTCGGCAGGTTTTCTAGAAGGCCGGCAGCAGCGGGAAAACACAGGCGTGCGCGGGCGAGGTCCAATGGCGGTTGTTACCAACCTGGGCATCCTTGAACCGGATGCTTATGGAGAGTTAATTCTGACAGCCCTCCACCCCAATGTCCGTGTAGAGCATGCGGGCGGGAACACCGGTTGGCCATTAAAAACCGCCCCTCAATTGCGGACGACAGATCCACCAACCAGGGAAGAATTGCGCATCCTGCGCGAAGACCTGGATCCTCAAGGGATTTACCGCTAGCAACCTTTGAATATTTTTAGCACCAGGCATTCCGGATCAAAACCCGCCTGCCGATGAACCTAACTCTGAACTTAATCACACCCTCCACCGGCCTGGAACCGGGGAGGATGTTGAACCATCCTTAGGGATCCATTTTTTACCCCACCAGGTTTCATGTTACCACGGGTATCGTTTATAATTAGGCCTACCGATGACAACCAACACCACCAACATCCTGATTACCGTTCAATTCCCTGAAAACCTATTCGAACAAATTCGCCAGGTTTCTCCGGCCTTACGAATCATCACCCATCAAGCCCAAGCACCAGAAGACATACCGGTCGATGTATGGAACAAAATCGAGGTACTTTACACGGACCGCATCCTGCCATTGCCGCCCAGTGTACCGAACCTGCGATGGGTGCAATCTCATTTTGCGGGTATCGACATGATAGCCGGTCACCCCCTGCTGCAGCAGCGCGATATCCATGTGACCACCCTGAGCGGGGCAGCGGCCTCCCAGGTGGCGGAATACTCCTTGATGATGATGCTGGCTTTAGGGCGCAAAATGCCCGAACTTGTTCTCGCCCAACAAAAGGCCGACTGGCCGCGAGACCGCTGGGATCGCTTCAAACCCACGGAAATTCGCGGCAGCACCGTTGGGTTGGTCGGGTATGGCAGTATCGGGCGCGAAATCGCCCGAAACGTAATCTCCCTGGGTGGGCGGATTGTTGCCGTCAAGCGGGATGTCAAACACCCGGGGGACCGTGGTTATATGCCCGACAATTTGGGTGACCCAAAAGGAGATCTGTTTTTTCGCCTCTACCCGGTACAGGCGATCAAGTCGATGCTCAAATTATGCGATTTCGTTGTCATCTGTCTGCCGCTGACACCTTCCACCCGCGGCTTGATCGGTGAAATTGAGTTGGCAGCCATGAAACCAAGCGCTTACCTGATCGATGTCAGCCGCGGTGGAATCGTCAACCCACAAGCGCTCTTAACTGCTCTGCAAGAAAAACGGATTGCCGGTGCGGGGTTGGATGTGTTCGTGGAAGAACCTCTCCCCTCAACCAGTCCCTTTTGGAAGTTGCCCACCGTGCTGATCTCCCCCCACATTTCAGGGATCAGCAAACATTACAGTCAACGCGCCGTGGATCTCTTTTGTGAAAATCTCAGGCTCTATCTGGCCGGCAGCAGTCTGCTGAATGTATTCGATCCGGACTTAGGCTATTAGATAGGCTGTTCGAAGGAAGGCATTGGATTATTTATCGATCTTGGGTTTCCGACAGACCCATTAACCTAAATGGGATAGGCTGGTTAATTTTTATCCGAAGCGTAGCTTGCAAACCGCAAAACCTCAATCACATTTTTTTTTGAAGCAATCATGATTAAAGTAATTCTATTTGACCTGGGGAACACATTGATTTATTTCGACTCTTCGTGGTCAGTAGTTTTGGCACACGCCAACCAGATATTGGTCGAACGGCTGATCGGGATGGGCTACAACCTGGAACCCAAACAGTTTTCGAAGGAGTTTTATCACCGAATTCAGGCTTATTACCACCAACGGAATACAGAATTTATCGAATATACCACCGAGAAAGTATTAAGCCGGTTATTGAAAGAAGTTGGGTACCCTGATATACCATCCGACAAACTACGCCCAGCACTCGACGCAATGTATGCCATCTCACAAGCTCACTGGAAACCCGAAGAAGACGCTATCCCCACGTTAAAAAATCTAATCGGTTCGGGTTACCGCCTGGGGTTAATTTCGAATGCCGGAGACGCCACCGATGTGCATACGCTGGTGGACAATGCCAACTTGCGGCCTTTTTTCGAAAAAATCATCATTTCGGCAACAGTGGGGATTAGAAAACCGCACTCGCAGATTTTTAAAATTACACTCCATTTTTTCGATGCCAGCCCACAAGAAGCCGTAATGGTCGGCGATACCCTCGATGCGGATATACTCGGCGCGAACAATATGGGAATACCCAGCATCTGGATCACCCGGCGGGTTAACCTTTCAGAAAACGATAAAATACCGGTGAGTGCTCAGCCTACGGCAACCGTTAAAACATTGAGCGAGATTCCAGCATTGCTGGCCACGTGGTGATTGAATTGAAGCCTGCCAAACCAAAAATGCTCCCTTATATCGCCCTCATCAGTGGAATTTTGGCACTCAGCCTTTCGTCCCTATTTGTTCGTTGGGCAGATGCCCCCGGTGCAGTGACTTCTTTTTACCGCATGGCAGTCGCTGCGGTTGTCCTGGTTCCGTTTTTCTTTAAGCAATCAGTTGCAAAGCGGCAGTTCGACCGACGCTGGCTTTTTTTGCCGCTCATTGGCGGCCTATTCACTGCCTTCGACCATGCTACTTGGGCAACGGCGATTAATTTTACCCGGGTTGCCAATGCGACTCTTATGAACAACCTGGCCCCCTTATGGGTAGCCTTGGTGGCTTTCGTTTTTTGGCGAGAAAAATTAAAAGCCGGGTTCTGGCTGGGGTTATTACTGGCAATCGGCGGGGCGACCGTTGTGCTGGGCAGCGATTTCATTGCCCGCCCGCAGTTAAACCAGGGCAACCTGCTGGCGGTGGGTTCAAGCTTTTTTTATGCGGCATATTTTTTAACCACCCAACGCGGGCGGGAACATTTTTCAACCCTCAGTTATGTTTTCCTGATTACGGCCACCTGCAGTCTGGTACTATTCTTCATTAACCTCGGAATGGGTAATCCGTTTACAGGTTTCTCTACCGCAACATACCTATCGTTCCTGGGCGCCGGTTTGATTTCTCAGGTTGTTGGCTATTTTTCTATCGGCTATGCACTCGGACATTTGCCAGCATCGGTTGTTTCTCCGACAATGATCGCCCAGCCGGTGCTAACCGCCCTGATGGCCATCCCTCTGGCAGGCGAACCGCTCGTCGCGGCCCAATGGGTTGGAGGCCTGGTCGTTTTAACCGGGATCTACCTTGTCAACATTAACCTGGAAAAACCAAACACAACGATCCAATCCCAGGTAAAACCGTTGCGGCCTGATCCAGACCCTACAGCGTAAGGATCTCATGGATACGATCCAGCAAGAAATGCCCGCCTACATTTCAGTAGATGTTGAAACTGCCGGAACCACACCGGATGAATATGCCTTGCTTTCGATCGGCGCTTGCACCATTGGAAAACTTCGCAAGACGTTTTATGTGGAATTACAACCCGATAAACCCAATTACGATCCACGATCGATGGCCATCCATGGTCTGAACCCGGACGATCTGGCCCAAAACGGCCTGCCCCCTGGCGAGGCACTGGTTGGCTTTGAAAATTGGCTCCAGATCGTCGTCCCGGCTACCCATAAACCCATCTTTGTGGCCTTCAATGCGCCCTTCGATTGGATGTTTGTGGCCGATTATTTTCACCGCTACCTGAAGCGCAACCCTTTTGGACACAGCGCGCTGGATATCAAAGCCTTATATATGGGTGCGAGCGGCAAATCTTGGGCAAATACCTCCGGCGAGATTCTACGCCCACTTTTCCTTGCCCACACACCACTATCCCATCAAGCATTGCAAGACGCCATCGAGCAGGCGGTCATATTTGAACATATTTTAGAAAAAATCACCCAGCCAGATCGAGTTTAATCACCCGCAGGCTTCTGTGGGAACCGGTTTTGCCAAAGGAGATTTAAGATGAGCGATGAACCAGCTTTAACTCCCAGCCAGGATATGCAGCGCATCCTGGAATCGGCCCACCGGCTTGGCGTAGAATTGAACGAGCACGAGGCCATGCAATGGCTAACCGCAATTGCAGCCAGTCAAAGCGGCGACCAAATGGTGGTCGATATTCGCTCGGGCGTGTTTGGCCACCGGATCACCCTGCTGGATTTCAGTCCACAAAGGCTGAACTATTTCCGCAAGATCGGCAAGTTGGTCGAATTTCTCGACCGACCGGGTGTAGTAGAAACTGCCTTAGCGCTTTCCGGATCAGCCGCTCAGTCTCGCATCCAAACTTACCCCGGAGATGCAGACTATTTTGAACGGGTGAACATCATCGCACCAACCCGAGAAGAAGCCTGCCGAGTTTTAGGTGAGATTATGCGCCAAAAAGCACTGGTCACACAAAAAGGCCCGACATACCAACTCATCGAAGTCAAATATGGTTCTTATCCTAAAGATATGCGCCGCGGCGCGGCGCTGCACAAAGCCGGCTCACCCATTGCCTGGATACCGGTCGAAATTGAAATCGGGAAAATCAATGGGATGCTGCCCGATGATTCGGCTGTCGAAGTCACCTGGGAAGAAGCTGGAAGAAACCCGGGGTGGTGCAAACTGGACTGGGTGGTCGCCGACCCTATCGACCAACAATTGGTCAACGCCAGCAATATGCTCGACGTGACTTGGGAAGCACCGGATGGGACCATTACCCCATTGGATGGCTATCTCGACCCTTATTTTCAAGAGGTGTACCTGGAAGCCGATTCAATCCCGATCTTTACCAAGCTGGCCAAGCATGTGGATAGCAACGCCCTGGATGATTACGTTACATCCTTGGAGAAAGAAGTGCGCAAATACCTGAGTTCTTCGCCCAACTATGGTAAGGCCGCCAAACGGATGTACAACATTTTCCGCCTTACCGGCCGCTATGAAGAAGCCGCTTACTTACGTGAACTTTTTGACGAACCAACAACGGTGCTCTACCAGGTTTGGTCCTTGATTCGCACAATTGACGACACTTTCCAACCCGGTGCAACGATCCCCCTGGAGACACTCCTCAGCCAAACGGAAAAATTAATCCTTACCGTCGTGGATGTATTGGAAGGCGAAAAAGAGACCGAGATCGTCAGGTTGCTCTTAAGACTGCGCGATATTTTGACCCGTGAAAAACCTGGGCAAGGGCTTTCTCCGCAAGCTGAGGCAGCCCGTGAAGAGGTGATTAACCTGGTCAACAACTTCTTTTTTGAAAAGCTGACCGGCGTTCCAGGCATCAAATCGTATATTGACGAATTAACCGATCAATAAGAACTCAAGATTACCCGTGGGTTGCCCCTCTGTCAGAGCTCTTTGTGACATCGGTTACAACTTGGGTGGATTGAATAAAGCGGGCAAATTCCTCGACAACCCGTGGATCAAACTGTTTACCACTCAAGTTCTGAATGTGAGCTAAGGCTTGATCGGGTGTCCAGCCTTTACGGTACTGACGCTCATTGGTCAAGGCATCCCAAACGTCCACAATGGCAAAGATGCGCGCGACGAGAGGGATTTGCTCGCCTTTCAACCCCCGAGGATATCCACTACCATCCCACCATTCATGATGGGCTACGGGAATATCCAAAGCCGGGCGCAGGAATTCAACCGGCGATAGCATCTCGTACGAGTAGTTGGGATGCATCCGCATAATTTCCCATTCTTCAACCGAAAGATCGTCTTCTTTTTTTAGAATGCTGTCTGGGACTGCCATTTTACCAATATCGTGCAGGATCGCCCCTCGGCGGAGGTGGGCCAAGGCTTCACTGCGTAGACCCATTTCGGCTGCCAGACGAACTGCCATTTCGGCGACACGCTGGGAATGACCTTCGGTGTCACCATCGCGAAGCTCAAGCGCACGCCCCCAACCCGCGATGGTTGCATCATACGCCAGGATCAACTCCTGGTTAGCCGTTTGGATATCCTTAACCAATTGGGCATTGTCGATAGCAATCGCAGCCTGGTTGGCCATGCCATCCAAGAAATTCATCCACTCTGGATCGGTTTCCAGAGGAGATCGATTGTAAATTTCCAAAACACCTTGGATGACCCCTTTTGAAATCAACGGCAAGCCGATATAGACCCTGAAACCCTCCGCTCGTACCCGTGGTAAAGTCCAAAAATCGTCTCTGGTTTCTTCCATATCAGCGACACGCACCATTCGGCGTTTGAGAGCGGATTCGCCAGGGTAGCCATTTCCTAAACGAAGCTTTAGGTCTTTGATCACCCCGGTATGGAAACCCTGCCCGGCAGCATAAACCAACTCCCGCCTCTCCTCCTCAAACAAAAGAACACTGGCAGCATCCACACCCAATTGCACAGTGACCTGTTCTAAAAGGACCCTCAAGGTTAAGGGTAAGTCCATACTGGCGGTCATCGCCATATCCACTGCGCGTAAGGCTGCCATGTGGCGCAATTGTTGCTGGATCTGCTCTTCGGCACGTCTCCGTTCGGTCACATCGATGAACATATCCAATGTAGCGGGTTGGCTTTCCCATTCGATTACAACCGCATGTACGTAAATCCAGCGGGTTTCGTGCGAACGGGTGACCAGCCGAAAACTATAATAACTGGGGACTTCTTCATTGCGCAAACGCCGGTTATAGCGATCGAACACCATCACGAGATCATCTGGATGAACCAGGTCGGCGATGCGCAATCCGGTTAGTTCCTCCACGGTGTATCCTGAAATGGCAGCCGCAGTCGGATTAGCGAATACGAAAGCGTCACCACACGAAACCACCACTCCTTCGGTGGTATTATCCACCAACAACCGATATTTTTCTTCGCTCTTCCGCAATTCAAGGGTTCGTATCCGAACCTGGCGGCGCAGCATCCAGGTCAGGCCCAGGCTGAGCAGCATCAAGGCCGCCACACCAATAAAACCTAGAATCACTGGCTGCAAGGTCCACCAAACCGGTTGTTGCTCAAAAACCCCGAACCAATTTTCTTGTATCTGTCCCAATTCGCCGGTGGCATTCACAATGTACAAACCTTCATTCAATAAGGCTAACAACTCCTTATTTCCCTCAGCCACCGCAAAGCCGTATTTACGCGGGGTGAAATCGAGGTTAACCCGGCTGACATCATTCAAACCCAACTCGCGGATCAAGAACTGCCCCTGGATCCGATTTACCAAGGCTGCCTCATAGCTCCCTTCTTCGACCAAGTTGAGCGCATCAGCTGCATTCTCCACCAGAATCAAGTCGGTAGTGATTTCACCTTCCTGTAAATATTCGTGCATCAAACCCCCACTCTGCACGACGATTGTTTTCCCCCGGACATCATTCATTGATTGGATGGGTGAACCAACCGGGACAAACAAATCAAAGGTAATATAGGTATAGGGTACCGAAAAATCAAAGGTTTGGTCACCCTCCGTTGAATAGACCACTCCCATCAATAGATCAATTTTCCCATCCAAAAGATCCTGACGCATTTCACTCCAAGGACCTAATTGGATTTCCACATCAAAGCCCATTTCGGCTGCAATGGCGCGAATCAAATCCACATTAAAGCCGGATGGAATTCCATTGTTGCTAAATTCATAAGGCGGGTAGCTCAAATCCCCACCAACCCTGACTACCATTTTGGAAGGTGATGCAGCCGGAAGGCCCGCGGGTGAGGGTTGACCCTGATCTTCGGGTGGCGTGGGTTGCTGCGCCAGAACGACGCCCTTGGAATTTACCTGAAGACTTAATAACAGGATGAGCAGGATCGCTAGCGATATGCGGGTAAAGCGCAGTATTTGTTTAATCAACAAATTTAGTGTTCCAACGACCATTCATCAATTTACCTTTATCCGGCCTGCATCGGATCAATATTGACTGCTGAACGAATCTCATTGTACAGCGGCTTAAGTTGATTGTACATTCGGCGATAAACTTTTTGGTAAAGTTGTTGATAAATTGCATGGGCTTTAGGGTCAGGCTCAAAATGGTCACCGGTGTGTGTCATCCCCTTCACCGCCGCCTCGAAGCCAGGATAAATCCCCAATCCGACAGCCGCATCCATCGCGGCGCCCAGGCCCGAAACCTCATAAATATGCGGTCGCGAAACCGGAAGCCCAAAAATATCGGCGGTAATTTGCATGGCTGAACGGCTTTGGCTTCCTCCTCCGGCTACCCGTAATTCTGTTACCGCTACACCGGTGCGTTTGACCGTCCGTTCCTTACCCTCGAATAATGCATAGGTTAAACCCTCGAGAATAGCACGGTACAAGTGGGCGCGGGTATGCACGTCTCCAAACCCGATGACAGCACCCCGGGCTTCGGGCCCGGGAACCTTCAACCCTGGTGACCAATACGGCTGTAATACCAGCCCATGGGATCCGGGTGGTACTTTTTCTACCAACTGGTCAAATAAAATTTCAGGTTCGATGCCTAACAAATCTGCGCGCTGCTGCTCATGTAAGCCAAATTCCTGTTTAAACCAGCTCACCATCCAGTAACCACGAAAGATTTGCATTTCCAGTGTATAAGCGCCCGGAACAGCCGAAGGATAAGGCGGGATAAGCGGAATTGCCTCAACATAACGATTTTGGGTTGTATTGATGGTTGCCGTTGTACCGAAACTCAGGCAGGCAATATGCGGCTCAAGGCAGCCAGCCCCAATGACTTCGCAGGCTTTATCTGCCGCAGCCGCAATCAATGGCAAACCAACCGGAATACCGGTTTGCTCGGCAGCAAATGGCGTGATCTCACCCAAAATACCAGCAGCTTCAACCAATTCTGGTAAAACCCGGGGATCCATCGGAACCGCCTGCCATTTCCAATCCCCTTTAGAAGCCCAACGTTGGTGCTTATAATCAAAAGGAAGATAACCTACCTGGCAGCTGACCGAATCGACAAATTTACCCACTAATTTATGAGTTAAATACCCCGAAAGCAACAGATATTTATGGGTCTTTTCCCAAATTTCTGGCTGGTGCGTGCGTATCCAGTTGGCTTCGGCCTCGGCCTGCAAATAGGCGATTGTTTGGGTCATGCCGGTTAATAAAAACCCCAGACCCCATAATCCACCGATCGGTTTTTGCCCCTCCGTTCGGCGCTGATCCAACCAAACAATTGCCGGGCGGAGCGCCCGCCCATGTTCATCCACATTGACAACCGTGGAACGTTGAGTGGTAAGAGCCACGCCAACAATATCCTCTTTCGAAACACCCGGCATAAGCCATAATTGTTGACAGGCCTGGCAAACCCCATTCCAAAATACCTCGGGGTCTTGTTCGGCCAGCCCAGGCAGGGTTGAGTAATAGGGTTGGATAGGCACACGCGCTTTGGCGAGCAAATCTCCAACCGGATTGAAGATTAACGCCCGAATGCTTTGGGTTCCATTGTCGATTGCCAGTATCAAATCTTTAGGCATGCAGGCCCTCCCTGGGAATAATTTTGTTCCATCCTGGTTACACCACCCATCCTTTTGAATAACCCAATCGTGCGGGCAAGGCCCTCCGTCAATAGACAAGGACCTGGCTAACAACCGGGCGCAATTTCTCAAGTTCGATATTCGGCTTCCAATTGCTCGAATAGAGTCCGCATCTGGTTGATGATTTCTTCACCCACCTTTCTGCCCTGGCTCACCTCTGTTTCTGTCAGCCAGCACAGCCGGAATAACTCGGTCGCACTCAGGTAACCGCTGCTGGTTTTTAATTTGTGAACAATCTCTTGAACGGAAGCCCAGTCACCTTGGTGAAAAGCTGTTTCTAATTCTACAATGGTGCGCCGGGTTTCGAGCAGGAAGAGTTCAATGATCTCTCCTCTGTCCTCGCCAAGCTGCTTGAGAATGCTGCTGACAGGCGGCATCGGTGGCTCAGGAGAAGACCAGTGGTATTTTTCTGATGCGCTGGATCCGGGCCAAACAGAACGATTCATTGCAGCCATAAAGTCTTCGAAACTTACCGGCTTTATCAGGTAATCGTCCATTCCTACTGTTAAACATTGGTTGTCATCAGTGGACCATCCATATGCAGTTAAACCGATGATATGCGGTTGGTGATCGACTGGTATCTGGGTGCGGATTTGTCGAGTAGCTTCCAACCCGTCCATTTCCGGCATTTGAACATCCATAAAAATGACATCGAATGGCTGACGATGTAGAGCCTCGAGTGCTTCAATTCCGTTAGCAACCGTGGTGGCGTGGTAACCCAGCCGTTCGAGAAATCGAAGGATAACGATTTGATTGACCAGGTGATCTTCAGCTACCAAAATTCTTAATGGATATTCACTTGCGAAGCGTTCATCCCCAATGGAATGTGCCAACTGTGGGACAAGCTGCCCGTCGTGCTCAATCGATTGAAAGATTACCCTAAGTACACTTTCCAGCTGTGAAGGTTTGACAGGCTTGTTCAAAACGGCTGCAAAAGGCTTACGGTTGATGGTATCGGTATGGGCACCAAAAGTCCGCAGCATAATGATTGGAATAGCGGCTGTTTTTTCGATTGCTTGGATGCGTTGGGCGATTTCAACCGCGCCAATATCGGGCAACTGGGTTCCTAAAAGAATCGCATCGAATCGAGGATCATTTTCCAGGCAGACCAAGGCTTGCGCACCTGTTCTGGCCGAGACGAAATCCATCCCCCAGTGTTGAGCCATTCGAGCCAAGGCCGTGAAATCTGTTTGTACTCCGACGGCAACCAAAATCCGCTTACCGGAAAATTGACCGGCGGAGATTAAATGGCTGGCGGCTTCGGGATGCTCAAACGGCTGTACCGTGATGGTAAAGTGGAAAATCGATCCCTTTCCTGGCTGGGATTCCACCCATATCCGCCCGCCCATCATCCCAACCAAACGTCGCGAGATCGCCAGTCCAAGCCCGGTTCCGCCAAAATGGCGGGTTATCCCAGTATCCACCTGGGTGAACATCTCGAATATTTGCTCAATTTTATCGGCTGGAATACCGATCCCGGTATCTTGAACAGAGAAGGCCAATTCCAGGTTGCTGTTGGTATGTTTGCTTTTATTGGCTGTCAGCCATACCTGGCCCTGTCCGGTAAATTTTACGGCATTGGAAAGCAAATTGAGCAGCACCTGCCGCAAACGGATTACATCACCAACCACCCAGAGTGGCCCACCATCCTCCATACGGATGTTCAGCTCGATATTTTTTGCGTACGCTTGCGGGGTGACCATCTCAAGCGCTTCTTCCATACAGGTTTGGACGTTAAAGGGCCGATGTTCCAGTTCCATCCGCCCGGCCTCGATCTTGGAGTAATCGAGAATTTCATTAATGATCCCCAATAAGCTGTTACTGCTGGTCCGGATAGTATCGACGTAACACTTTTGCTCGCCTGTCAAAGGCATATTCAACAAAAGACTGGTCATGCCAACCACAGCATTGAGCGGGGTGCGCAGTTCGTGGCTCATATTCGCCAGAAAATTCGATTTTGCCTGGTCAGCTTGTTCCGCAGATTCTTTGGCCAGGTGTAAGTTTTTTTGCAACAGCCTGGCTTGGGTGATATCGCGGAGCAACACCAACTGACCGGCTCTCGAACCATACCAGTTCTGCAAAGGCCATGTGCGCAACTCAAACCAGGAATTTGAGAAATCATCCTTTAACTCGATTTCAGTATTAAAACGTGATTCAAGATCAAGTTGTTCGAATATCTCAACCCATTCCGAAAAAATGTCCGAAAACGGTTTCCCAACTCGATCATCCAGGGTTACTTTGAACACCTTTTGTGCAGATGGGTTCATATCCAAAATACGCTGCGAACGGTCGAGGACTATCACACTGTCTTCCATTGATTCAATCACCAAACCGCGCGCTTCAGGGACAATATCCAGCAAACGGTAACGGAATACACCGAGTGACAATATTGGCAAGCTGGTCGAAAAAGCGATGACGATGAAATCCAGGCGCGGGGTATGCCGGACTCCGGTAAGCATGATCATCGCCAGGGTAAGAGGCAGAACCATACTGCCTAACAGTATTTTAATCTGCCATTTTCGGTATGCGCCTACCTTGGGATAGTGATGAATCAATATCCCGACACAGACGAGGATCATTACTAACGAATAAACCGAATTGAGGTAAAACCAAAATTTGGGAGTATAGATCAGGACATTAAAGGTGTACTGCACCTGAAGGTGGGGAAACCAGAAAAACCAGCCATGCAGCGAATTGGTCCAAAGTACCCCCAACGTAGCGGCTGGCATGATCAAAACCAAGGGCCAATAACGCTTATATCGACGCAGATCGCGACCCGTATAGGCCAGCACAAAAAACAAAAAACTGACCGGCAGGATCACTACCCCAATATACTTGAGCGAGAAAAAGAGCAGTTTGGTTTCAAGCTGGCGGTTAATGACCTCGAACATATAAAAAAATGTCCACACCCCAATACCCGATGCGATTAAACTAAAAGATTGGGCAGCCGGAACTGCCTTTCGCAGTACGGAATAACCTGCCAGGTTGAAAGCCATTACAGTGGCAAATAGCAATACCATCAGATAAACTGTGACTTCGATTGTCATTTTAGAGGAATCGTTATCGGCTAATCAAGAATGAGTCGATCAGAGGTGTCAGCACTACGGTTCAAAGATCCGTCCATTTTAGTCTTTTCTGAAGGTGAGCTCAGCGCTACCGAAAGAGAGGGATGGCTATGGCTGTTGGCACTTTGTTTATGTTCAACTTTGAGCCGCCCAAAGCAACCTAAGGGCGGTTTGTGGCTAAACGGATGGGGAATTTATCTTTTGATCACCCCGCGAATGGTATCAAGCTGCCCAGCGCTGCCCAGTTTTTCATTTTTGTGGGAGATAAATTTAGCATACGCAGCCATAAAGGCTTTGCCGACTGGGCGCAAGTCAAAGTTTTCGGGAAAATCGCGAAAATATTCCCGGTGAACGCGCGTCCATACCAACCGGCCATCGGTATCAATGTTCACTTTGGTCACACCCAACTCCGCGGCACGGTGGAATTTTTCTTCATCCACACCCTTGGCACCCTTAAGCCGGCCACCAGCCGCATTGATCCGCTCGACCTCATCTTGGGGAACGGAGCTGCTCCCGTGCATAACTAGCGGGAAACCGGGCAATCTTTTTTGGATTTCTTCGAGCACATCGAAGCGCAGACCCTGGGCACCGCTAAACTTGTATGCACCATGTGAAGTACCAATGGCCACTGCCAGCGAATCACAACCACTGCGTTCGACAAATTCTTTGGCCCGCGCCGGATCGGTTAATTTTGCATCCGCCTCATCGACACTGACGTGTTCCTCGACACCGCCGAGCTGGCCCAACTCGGCTTCAACCACAATTCCTTTGGCATGGGCCGCATCGACGACCCGGCGGGTTGTGGCAATGTTACCGTCAAAGTCCTCATGGCTCGCATCGATCATTACCGATGAATAAAACCCGCTGTTGATGCAGTCGTAGCAAGTTTCCTCATCACCATGGTCTAAGTGCACAGCAAAAATAACTTCCGGGAAAACTTGCTCGGCACCATGAATCAGGCCTTCCAGCATTATTTTATGGGTGTAGGTCCGGGCACCTTTACTGATTTGAATGATGAAAGGGGCGCGGCTGTCCAGGTTGCCCTGAAACAAACCCATAATCTGTTCCAGGTTATTGATGTTATAAGCTCCAATAGCATATTTACCATAGGCGGCTTTAAACAACTCTTTAGTCGTTACTATCATTGTCGGTACTCCCTTTGTAAAATATGTTCTTTCGATGCAGTGTCCTTGGGTGAATACTCTAGTAAAGACATGCTCAGGAAAATATTATATCCCCAAACCAGGCCGCAGGGTTATCCCCTTCGTCAACCGATTTCAAGGTATTTGGATACTATCAATGGCACACTCCACTACCCGAGTCGGTGGCTCCCATCCCAGCCTGTGGGATAAACTCCCAATTGTAGGAGTCCGATCGCAGGGTCAACTTAAGCACACCATAAGTATATAGGATTCGCTCCTCGCTGTTAGCGGCAATTTCACCGATCGGGCGCACACCAGCCCCACCAGTTCCGATAATGAACTGGCGGATTCCACGTTCAGGATCCAGCCTGCCTGAAGGGTCCTGGGATGCAAAACGCTCGTAGTGGTGATCATGTCCATTGATGATGATCTCTGCACCGGCTTCGTATAATACCTGCCAGAACGGTCGCACGACCGCATTCCCACCCCGTTGGCCGGAAGTGAACAAAGGATAATGCCAGATTGCCACTGTACACTGGGTGGCGTTTGCCTCCAGCTCTGCAATTAGCCATTCCATTTGCGGCGAGTCTGACCCGCAGCCGCCGGCGTACTCACACAAGCTGTTGAGGACGATAACCCGCCAGGCGCCTAATGGAAAACTATAATAAGCCTTATCTGGATCTCCAGCGCGTTCACCAAAGTATGCAAAATACGGCATCCCATTTAGGGTCAAATAATCATGATTTCCAACCGCCGGGTAAATGCGCTGTTTATGCCGGCCCCAAGCTGGGTCGAAACATTCCATGTAATTTTCCTGGGAACCCTCCTCATTGGAATTATCACCCGCGGTGAAAATCGTCCCAGGGATTTCATCTAACAATTTGGCTGTCGCCTCCATACCCGGTGATCCGCAAATCGCAATATCTCCTGCCCCAACCAGAATGGCCTCCTCCGAGAAGAGGGTGGCTTGGAGTAAATCCTGGTAATTTTGAGCGTTACTACCTAAAATTTCGAGGAAGCTGTTCTGGGAAACCCCCCACTCATCAGCCGGTTCAATGTTGGTCCCTGCCCTCCAATCATTATAGGAGAGGATAATTTCCAGGTCCACGGCGCGGCTGGTCAGGTAAGCAACATCCTCGCCCCAGCGGTTCAGGCTGCGTTGACGGGCGGCCAGGTCGCCAATTGGCCAACCTCGAGCTTGGATCGCCAGGGTGTTTTCAACCGGCGGATCGGTAGGCGTTTCGGTAACCAGATCGATCCACAAATCCGGCTGGCCGCTGCAAGTTTGATAGGCATAAAATGCTTGCATAATAAGGTATGCCTGGGGTTGGTTCGCATCTCGCCAACGGGACGACATCCCACAGCCATCATCCGCCTCTTCGACATCGACGAAGACGACGAAACGCCGGTCGAGGTGCAGGTAATTCGGATGACCGGCAAAGGTCTGATCGATATGGGCAAGGATCATTTGTATCTCGCCGCTTACCGGGTCGCCAGTCTTCTCCATACCGAGATTCACAGCCCAATAAAAATCTTCCCCAACCGATGCGTCTAGAATCGCTGCAAGGTTTTGGTCGTCCTGCGGACCTCCCCAATACGCGATTCCAGCATGGATACCAGCCGACTGCATTTCCTTAATTTGATTTTGCACAACCTTAAAAATTCTGGAATCGTAACGACCTTTGGCCGGTAATAGTTGATCGTCTGTCCAATCTTTAGCCTGCCAGGGGCGGTAAATGGCCACCCGCAATGGAAAACCCAGGTGATTGGCAGCCGGAAGCAGGGTTGGTGTCAGGGTGGAGGCCGGCGTGGAGATGGGGAATGGGGTATGGCTGGGAACCGGGGTATCGGTAGGTGGTAAGGATGTTTCCGGAGTTGGCTCAGCCGCCGGCTGGCAGGCGGTTAAGATCACAAACAAAACGACAACCGTCCATCGGGTGAACAGGTGTGGAACACGCGGGCGGTGATGCTTTGAGACCATGACCCCTCCTGGGTCCGCTTTTGGCTTTTGTATGGTTCAATTCTAACCGAAACTTTGAATTATCGACCCCACAGGTAGGTAACCAATAAGGTCATGACCACCCGCATCAAGGTCGGTACAAGCCGGCCTTTGGCATAAAAGCTGCCCAGGAATACCACCGGTGACCGGCATCCACCCGAAACCGGAGCTGAGTACCCGCTCATTTACCGGATAGTGTTTTTCCGAACAGGTTCCACTCGCTTCCAGTATCCAAGTTCTGGATGCTGCCACCATGGAAGAGAAAGTGGATCGCTATATTTCACCGACCGACAAGGCCCATGTTGGGGTACAATACATTTCATGGGTTTAAAATTTTATGCACTGCTCCTAAACCTGTCGTTGCTGAGCGGCTGCGGGACGTATGCGGCTTACCAGTCTACAGGCACGGCCGGAGCTGAGACTGCTATTGCAGCCAGGTGGACGCTCACCTCTACAGCGACTATCACAACATCAGCAACCCCTACCTTAACCCAAACCCGCACAGCCACGATCACCTCTACTCCAACGGTGACCGCTACTACCACCATCACCCGCACGCCAACGGTTACCCATACACCAAGCACCACACCCACGCCAACCTTTGCCTTTCCGGAGGTAGAGGTGCATACCCAGGCACACTGCCGTTATGGGCCATCGACGGCTTACCTCCACGCAGCCGACCTTTATCCAGGCGACCTTGGCAGCGTCCGCGGACGCTTTGCATACAGCGCCTGGTTGTATGTTAAATTTGACAAGCTGACCTACTTTTGTTGGGTCTCACCTTCGGTAGTGGATGTGAGGGGTGATACTAGTATTTTGTGGTTCACCGAACCAAAATTGCAGCAGATCGGATCGAACCAGTACGGCCCACCGCAGAACGTGCGCGCCTCACGTAACAACGACCAGGTGACCATCACCTGGGACCGGATGGATATGACCGAGGATAAGGATCGCGGCTACTTCCTCGAAGCCTGGGTGTGCCAAGACGGCATTTACCGCTGGTGGACGGTTTCTTTCCCTAACCAGTTTGTCACCAGCTATACGGTTAAAGACGAACCGGGTTGCATCACACCTTCACGCGGCGAGCTCTTAACAGTCCAGAAACACGGCTACTCCGAGCCGGCCACGATCGCCTGGCCATAACCGGCAGCATCTTCCTGGCGAAAAACCAGATAGGAATTATTAAGGATGAAACAATCCGCGTTCAGCATTGCACTGCTTTCCGCCTTACTATTTGGGGCTGCCACTCCAATTAGCAAACCACTGCTCGACCATTTAACCCCCTTTCAATTGGCAGGTCTTCTTTATCTTGGGGCCGCGCTTGGAGTGGTCATTATCATCCTCCGCGAACGAAACTTCAAAGCCCCCTGGCATCTGGATCGGCGTAACCGCCTACGTTTGTTGGGCGCGGTTTTATTTGGCGGCGTGCTTGGACCCCTGGCGTTGTTGGCCGGGTTAAACATGGCATTGGCCGCTTCGGTATCCATGTGGTTAAACCTCGAAATGGTCGCCACCGCAATCCTCGGACACTTTATTTTCAAAGATCACTTGTCTCGCACAGGCTGGATTGCCGCGGGTGGGATCCTGGTCGCTGCGATCATCCTTGCGGCAGGTGAAGGATTGGCAGGCATTCAAGCGGGCATCCTGGTAGCGGCTGCCTGTTTGTGCTGGAGTATCGATAACCACTTAACCGCATTGATCGATGGGATCTCCCCGGCTCAATCCACCTTTTGGAAGGGCCTGGTTGCTGGCTCTACCAACCTGTTAATCGGGATAAGTTTGGCCCCACTTGGCGGATCTTTGGCGTCCGTGCTGGGAGGACTCGCGTTAGGGACA
>Ga0207950_100145_pt1 | contig 28693 bp, 23 predicted proteins | sample Subbio11_8B_AprC_FD_184814 | JGI IMG/M metagenome (GOLD analysis project Ga0207950, IMG submission 184814) | Serpentinite rock and fluid subsurface biosphere microbial communities from McLaughlin Reserve, California, USA - CR11_8B_AprC (SPAdes) | ecosystem: Environmental > Terrestrial > Deep... | reverse complement strand
CGCACCACAGTTGGCATGCGGTAACGCATCCGTGACTTTCACCAGCAGGGGGTTTTCTTGGACATGAAATTTCGTATCGGCGAAGGCAAGAATGGCGGCAAAAAACAAACCTAACCCACCCATCGTCAAAATCGCAATCCATACCGTCATTTCCATCTTATTCACCTTGCCAATAAAAGCCGAAACCGCTGGAAAAGTGCTTCTCCCCGCTTTCGGCGATTAATAAGGCCTCCACATCCGGCAGGCTTTCAACGAAGGCCAGTCCGGCATCTTTACCCAGCACAAAAATTGCCGTGGACAACGCATCTGCTTGGATGCAGGTCGGGGCGATAACGGTCACCGATTGCAGTCCGCGGGCAGGTTGGCCGGTATGTGGGTCGAGGATATGGTGGTAGCGCAGCCCGTTGTGGATAAAATATTGTTCGTAATCCCCGGAAGTAGCCACAGCCATATCGTTTACTGCCAGCTTTCCGACAAGCAGATCCGGCTGGCGGGGGTGCTGGATGCCGGCTGTCCAGGGCGATCCTATCGTGCGCAGATCACCGCCGGCGTTGACCAACCCTTTCCGGACACCATGGACAGCCAAGACAGCTATGGCACGATCGACAGCGTAACCCTTACCGATACCCCCGATATTGACCTTGGCTGTGCGACTTAACCACCAGGCCCCTTCCCCGCTGCGGGTGAAGACTTGCCAGCCGGAGTTCCTTCTGGATTCCGCCAGCACATGATCCGGCGGAACGGATGGGGTACGATTGGTGAAGCCCCACAACGCGATCACTGCGCCAAGGTTGCAATCGAATGCGCCGTTGCTCAGGTGCCAAAATTCATCGCAGGCCAGCAGCAGGGTATCGATTTCAGTTGGCGGAATAAGGGCACCGTTTTCGAAGTGGGTTGCACCATTCAACTGGTTTTCCACACGTTGAATTTCGGCAAATGCAGCGTTGATGGCCTGGTTGGCCGATGCCTCGCTCAGACCGTGCACCTCGATCTCCACCACCGTCCCCAGCATAATCTGTGCCCGGTTTACAACCGGTGGCCGGTGGTTTTCCACCCTGGCGGCTGCAAAACCCACCAGAAAAAGCACCGAAAAAACCGCCGCAGCCAGCCAAATCCTCCTCATTTACTTATCCTATTTCAATCTCAATCACCAGCCGGTTAGGCGCGCAGGCGCAGCGCTCACCGGGTTGTCCAATTCGGCTGGATAGCTGGCAAAGTTTGTGCCGGCAACTGGCCTTATGTACCCAAATTTGACCGTCAACCAGGCGCAGGTGAGTCTTTCCGATGGGTCCATCCAGTTGTACGTCGTCGTAATTACGCTCCATGGAAAGGCGCTCCACCAGACCGTTCTGACCACGGACCATCGCGACCACTTTACCTGGGGTGTGCCAACCCTGTTCGCTGAACCCTATATTAAGGCCCAGGTTGGCCGGTAAGGTGCTAATTTTCTGGCGAAAAGCCGTCATGCTGGCTGGAAATTCGGCTTCCGGGTCGAAGACGCTGGTGTGTGGGTCGCTCAGCAAAATGTCCGCTGCGACCGGCTGGTTTAAGTGGCTTAATTGAACCGTGGAACTACCTCCGGATAGGCTGAATTGGGGAGCTGCCGCTTGGAGCACCCGTATCCAGCGTTGATCACTGGTCAGGCGCAGCCTGCCCGGGCCGCCGGTCAACCTCCAGAAGTTCTGGGCAAGCTCGAAAATCAAGTCCTCATTCTCCGGCAAAAAAGCCTGCAGGACCAAGCTGCGGCGGACAGGCCCGAACTTCCATTTACCTGCTGCATAGCCGGTTGCCAGGCCAGCCGCTGCCAGGCCGGCCAGTTTGAGAAAGCCGCGCCGGGTCATTTTGGTTTCGATATACTTGGTTTGTTCTTCTTTCATATTTTTACCCTCTATTCTATTCCAGTGAATCCCATAAACGCCATCGCCAGAATTCCTGCCACCAGCAGGGTGATTGGCGCGCCGCGGAAGGGAGCCGGCACATCGGCCAGGTTGAGCTCTTCACGGATACTTGCCATCAAGGTCAGTGCCAGGGTAAAACCCGCCCCAGCGCCCAACCCGAAGACCACACTTTGCTCCAGAGAATACTGTCGTTTGGTAAGGAAAAAGGCCACGCCCATTATGGCACAGTTGGTAGTGATCAATGGGAGGTAGATGCCTAGGGATCGGTAGAGCGTGGCGCTGGCTTTGCGCACAAACATCTCAACCAGATGCACCAGCGATGCGATCACCAGGATGAAGGCAGGAATTTGTAAAAATTGTAGTTCATACGGAATCAACACATGGTTGTAGATCAACCAGCTTACCACCGAGGTGATCGACATCACGAAAACGGTTGCCAACCCAAGTGAAATTGCTGGGCTGAGGTGGTGCGACACGCCAATGAAAGGGCAAATGCCCAGGAAATAGGTCAGCACAAAGTTGTTGATGATCGCAGCAGAGAAGAACAATACGATCAGGTCCATATCAATCCGCCCCCTCCTTTCGAAAGGATTCCATCCGCTTCGCCTGGCGCGCTTTGTGCTCGCGCTTCTCGAGGTACTGGCTGTAGACATTGGCAATTGCCATCATCACACCCAGGGTAAGAAACGCCCCGCCCGGCAGGATCATAATCAGCCAGGGTTGGAAAGCTGCTGGCATCACCGCTGATCCCAGAAATGTACCGCTTCCCAAAATCTCACGCGCTCCGCCGAGCACGAACAATACGATTAAAAACCCGCCGCCAGCGCCCATACCATCCAGCACTGCCCGAAATGGTGCGTTCCTGGATGCGAATATTTCTTGGCGAGCGAGGATCAGGCAATTAACCACGATCAGGGGGACGTACGGCCCGAGGGTGGCGCTCAGTTCCGGGAAAAGTGCCTTCATCACCAGGTCAACAATGGTAACGAATGTGGCGATAATCAGGATGAAGGAAGCAATCCGCACCTGGTCCGGAACCAGTCGCCGGATAAGGGCGATGATCAGGCTGGAGAAAACCAGCACAAAGGTAGTTGCCAGGCCCATCGCCAGGCCGTTCATCGCCGACACGGTCACAGCTAGAGCAGGGCATAATCCCAATCCGTGTTTAAGCACCGGGTTGATTTGCCACAACCCTTTAGTTAATTCAGTTTTCAGTGGCACCTGCGCCTTCAAGGCTGAAACCCCTCCAGAAGGAGCAGTTTCTGGATGCTTTCATTGACAATATCCACCACAGCTCGCGCTGAAATCGTGGCGCCGGTGATAACCTGTACCTGATTGGGGGTCATTGGCGGCGCGCCCCTAATCCAGGTGATCATCGGATCGGCGCTGATTCCTCGGAACTGCCCCTTGAAAGGCTCATCATTAATCCGGGTGCCTAGACCTGGGGTTTCGGTCATATCCAGAACTTCGATCCCCGTGACCGTTTTAAGGTCTTCTTGCAGCCCAATCAACAGTTTAATCGGGCCGATGTAGCCATCGCCGGAATGCACCAGCGCATATCCGAGCGGCTTATCCTGAGGACCGTACACCCGGTAGACTAAGAAATCGTCTCTCTCGATCAACTCATAACGCACTGCCTCCGGCTGGACCAAGAAAATTGCCCGTTCGGTGGCTGCCTGTTGCTGGTTCTTGGCGATCAATGGCAGAGCCCAGGCGTTGATTAGCGAAAGGATTCCGCCAGAGACGATGCCGATTAAAGTCAAGGTGGCGATGATCTGCACAACTTTCTTCATAATATCTAACCTCCAAAGACTCGCGGGCGGGTAAAGCGGTTGATCAGCGGCACCAGCGCATTCATCAGGAGGATCGAATACATCACTCCTTCCGGAAGGCTGCCGGCGGTGCGAATGAAGACCACGATCAACCCAATCCCCAGGCCAAAAATCCACATCCCCCGGGTGGTAATCGGGGAGGTGACCCAATCGCTGGCCATGAAAAACGCACCGAACAACAGTCCCCCGCCCAGAACCTGATAAACCGGTGAGGGATAGATGCCCGGGTTGGCTAGCCAAAGCAGGCCGCTGAAAACAACCGTACCGCCAATTACTCCTGCGGGAATGCGCCAATGGACGATTCCAACCAGGATCAGGAAACCACCACCAAGAAAAATCGCCAGCGCTGATGTCTCGCCGATGCAGCCACCAATATTCCCTAACAACATGGGTAACAGCTCTGAACGGACATTTTCGAACTTGGCAGCCGCGAGGGGAGTTGCGCTTGTGACAGTATCCACTGCCATTCGCGGCACGCTCCAGGTGGTCATTGCTACCGGGAAAGCGGCCTGTAAAAATGCTCGTCCGACCAATGCCGGGTTGAAAATGTTATGGCCTAACCCACCAAACACATGTTTTCCCAGCCAAATTGCGATCATTGCGCCGATAGCTGTTGGCGTCAACGAAAAATCTGGCGGAAGAGTCAGCGCCAGTAGCATTCCGGTCAGGGTAGCGCTGCCGTCATTTAAACTGATCGGGCGGTTGCGCAACCTTTGTGCGCCGAATTCTGCCCCGTTTGCGAATGCGATCGCAACCAGAATCACAAGAGCCTGGCGTATCCCAAAGAAAAACAAGCCAGCAGCAGCACACGGAAGCAGCGCCAAGACTACGGTCCACATCACCCGCCGGGTGGACCAGCGAGAATGCTGGTGAGGAGATGTGGTCAACTCGAGTTGGCGGTTGTTTTGGGCCAGGGGCGCTTCCATGGAAAGTTTTCCTTGGGGCTCGTTAGCGTTTGTATTCGTTTGTTGCAGTGATACGATGCTTTTGGGCTGCCCATCGCTTTCCAAATCGCAGCCATTGAACGAGTGGGATATGGGCAGGGCAGGTATACGCGCAACTACCACATTCCATGCATTGAGAAATTGCACTGTGGGCAACCTTTTCCATTTGATGGGTTTGTAGTAGACGAACCAATAGGGTGGGTGTCAGGCCCATCGGGCAGGATTTCACACAATGGCCGCATTTTAAGCAGGCGGTTTCTTTTTCGCGGGGAACCTCTTTTGAGGTCAACACGAGGATTCCAGAGGTTGTTTTTAATACCGGCGCGTTTAAATCATATTGAGCGATGCCCATCATCGGTCCGCCTGCCACTACCCGGGCTGCATCCTCATTTAAACCACCACAGTATTCAAGGACCGCGCGGATCGAAGAACCAACCGGGACGATCAGGTTGGCCGGCCGGCGAATACCCCGGCCGCTGACGGTTATTGCAGCGCTGATGGCCGGCAGGCCTTGAAAGACGGCATCGTGGATGGATATTGCCGTAGCGACATTAACCACCAGAATGCCCAGATGGAAAGGTAATTTTCCTGGGGGAACTCTCCTCCCGGTTGTAGCCTGGACGAGCATCTTCTCGGCCCCTTGGGGATAGCGCGACTTCAATATTCTCACTTCGATATTGCTTTCGGGTGCGACTACCTGGCGCATCTTTTGGATTGCCAGCGGTTTATTGTCCTCAATGACCATTACCGCGCGTTTGCAATGAACGGTTTTCATCATCAATTGCAGACCAGAGAGCAGGTCCTCTGGACGTTCCAGCATAAAGCGGTAATCGCGGGTCAGGTAAGGTTCGCACTCGCAGCCGTTGAGAATCATAAGTTCGATGGGCTTTTGATGGCTTGTGGGTGGGACGAGTTTTACGGCTGTGGGAAAGCCTGCCCCTCCCTGCCCGACAATACCGGCCTGGGCAACACGCTCGCGAATCAATTCTGGGGTTAACTCGGCCTGGCTCAAGGGCTGCATGAAACTGGTTTCATTGGAATGCGGGTCGGTCTGAATTGGGATGGCTTCGATCGGGAAACCACTGCTGCTGCTGTGTCTCCTCAGGTTAAGCACTTTACCGCTCACCGGGGTGTGAATAGGCGCAGATATCATCCCTGCGGCGGCTGCGATCATCATCCCACGGGATACATGGTCCCCTTTTTTGATCAATAACCGCGCTTGATCGCCCAGGTGCTGCGATAGGGGCAGAACCACCTGTTCGGGAGCCAGCATGACCTCGAACGGGCAGTCAGCAGTCAATTCTTTCATCCTCGGAGGGTGGATACCACCGCTAAAATTCGTAGGTTTCATTAAATTCTCCCACCCTTAATGCAATTCGGAAGCCGCCCAATATTCCCGCACATCAGAATATCGGGGTTATGAAACAAACGTACTCTTTACGGGTGCGTTGTTATAAAAATATTATACCCGAGCAAGCTGACCGGAAAAAGTGAATAAAGTTTTGACTAGACAAGTACAAAAGACACATTTCAGCCCTATCACGATACGCTATACTGTTATTTGTAGAAAAACAGGGTGATCGATCTCGCTTGGTTTAAAAACAACCCCATCTTGTTCTTGTCTTTTAATAAGATAGGAATATAATGTTATTTGGGTTGACGGAATTTTTCACAAGGTAGAACATGGCACCGCGACTCCTCAACCGTTCCTAATGGTCACCCCTGGTAATACAAAAAATTCATCCCAATTGTTTTACGCCTGAAAGAACTTCTATGAAAACATATGACGTTATTATCATTGGCGGAGGTGTGGTGGGGTGTATGACTGCCCGCTTCCTGTCGCGCTATACGCTCGACATATTGTTGATCGAAAAGGAGGCCGATGTTTGTTGCGGGGCAAGTTCGGCCAATTCTGCAATCGTCCATGCTGGTTACGATCCACAGCCGGGAACCCTCAAGGCGGCCATGAATGTGCTAGGCAACAGCAAGTGGGATACACTATCGGGTGAACTCGGCTTTGGATACGACCGGCGCGGCGATTATGTGGTCGCGATTGGGGCGGAAGAACTGGCAGCCCTGGATCGTTTGATAGAACAAGGACGGCGAAACGGTGTGCCAGGAATGCACATCATCCTGGCGGATGAGGTGCGATCGCGTGAACCGAACATCAACCCCCAGGTCAGCGGCGCATTGTGGGCACCGACCGGCGGAATCTGTGATCCCTTTATGGCAACGGTGGCTGCGGCTGAAAATGCGGTCCAGAACGGGGTAACCGTTCTTTTGGAGACTTGCTTCGAAGATTTCGTGATTCAATCCGGGCGGATTGTGGGGGTCCAAACCAACAGGGGCTTGTTCGGCTGCCGGTGGGTGGTCAATGCTGCCGGTTTGTTTGCGGATGAAGTGATGCACAAGGCCGGTGTCCGGCCCGAGTTTTCCATCACCCCCCGCCGGGGTGAATATGCCGTTCTCGACCGGGCAGAGATCCAGATTAACAACGTCCTCTTCCCTACTCCAACCGATAAGGGGAAAGGCATTCTCGTCACCACCACCACCCATGGCAACGCCATCATCGGGCCAAATTCGAATTTTGTAGAGGTAAAAAGTGATAAATCTGTGACCGGTGATGGGTTGCAAGAAATCTGGAGTGGGGCTCAAAAATTAGTTCCCGACCTGAAGGCGAGTCACACGATTGCGATTTTCGCTGGGCTGCGCGCCCGCGGCAATGCCCCCAATGGTGATTTTATTATCGAGATCCCCACCCAGCCAAAGGGGCTGGTCAACCTGGGTGGAATTGAATCTCCCGGCCTGACCTCAGCTCCCGCAATCGCGACCCGCGTGGTTGAGCTGCTGCGCGATGCGGGCGAAAAGCTGGTCGAGAAGACCGATTGGGATCCCATCCGACCGCCGCGGCCGCGGTTTCGCTCCCTACCGCGTGATGAACAAATGAAGCTCATCCGCAGCAACCCACGCTTTGGGCGCGTCATCTGCCGTTGTGAGACGGTCACCGAAGGCGAAATCCTGGCAGAAATTTACGCTCCAATCCCCGCCCGGACCTACGACGCGATCAAACGACGTACCTGGCTGGGCACCGGACGCTGCCAAGGCTCATTTGACATGCCCCGAATCATTGCGCTTCTGGCGCAAGAGTTGGACCTGCCGATGGACCAGATTACCAAAAAAGGTTCGGGTTCCGAGTTTATCCTGCGCCCAACCAAAGATGTGGAGGCACTCCATGAGCATTAAAAGCATCTATGATGTGGTGGTTATTGGCGGAGGTCCCGGCGGACTAGCTGCCGCGATTGCGGCCAAAAAAAGCGGGGCTGAGGATGTGTTGGTGATCGAGCGTGACCGTGAGTTAGGCGGTATTCTTCAGCAATGTATCCATAACGGTTTTGGGCTGGAGATCTTCCGAGAAGATTTAACCGGCCCAACCTACGCGCAGCGATATATTACCGAGGCGCAGGCCAGCGGGGTAGAGGCGTTGCTCGACACAATGGTGTTGGATATCACCCCCCAGCGGCGTATTTTTGCAACCGGTAAGAGCAGCCAATTGGTGGATATTCAGGCGCGTTCGATTGTCCTTTCGATGGGCTGTCGTGAACGGACCCGCTCGCAAATCCGTATCCCGGGCACCCGTCCGGCCGGGGTATTTACCGCCGGCACCGCCCAGCGGTGGGTCAACGTGGAAGGCTTTGTTCCTGGCAGCCGCTACGTTGTGCTTGGTTCTGGTGATATTGGGATGATCATGGCCCGCCGCCTGACCCTGGAAGGGGCAAAGGTAGAGGGCGTACTGGAGGTGATGCCCTACCTGACCGGCCTGACGCGCAACTATGTCCAGTGTTTGCTGGATTTTGACGTCCCCCTCCATCTCAGCCACACCGTCAAGCGCATTATTGGGAATAAACGCGTCGAAGCAATCGAATCGGTCCAGGTGGACGAAAAATGGAACCCGATTGCGGGCAGCGAAACGATCATCCCCTGCGATACCCTCCTGCTCTCGGTTGGGCTCATTCCGGAAAACGAACTTTCCAAGAAGGCGGGCGTGTTGATCGACCCGATAACGGGTGGTCCTTATGTGGACGATCGCCTGGAGACCAATGTGCCCGGAATCTTCGCGGCCGGGAATGTGGTTCATGTTTATGACCTGGTGGATTGGGTTTCTGAAGCCGGCCAGCAGGCGGGAACCAACGCGGCAAAATTTGCGATTCAGCAGCGCCGCAGAGAGGACCGCCACGTCCCACTCAAAGCTGGTGAGAATGTGCGCTATGTTGTGCCCCAAACCATCGACCGCGAGACCCTGTCCGAGTCGAATGTTCGCCTGCAACTGCGCGTGCGCCAGCCGATTGAGTCGCCGGTGTGGGTGGAGGTTTCTCATAATGGCCACTTAGTCAAGCGTAAAGGTGAGCCGTATGCGCGTCCCGGTGAGATAATCACTCTTGAAATTCCAATCGCGGCCTATGATGTAGTCCAAACGGCCGGTCAACTTATGGTATCGGTGGTTAAACGTTAGGAGCGCGGCCATGGTCGAAAATACCAAAATTATTTGTATTACCTGCCCTAAGGGCTGCACCCTGGAGGTGTCGTTGGATGGCCAAACGGTGTTGGCTGTCAAGCCCAACTGCAAGCGTGGACACGAATACGCCCAACGCGAAATAACCGATCCGCGCCGCATGGTAGCGACAACGGTCAAAGTGAAGCAGGGCGTTCACCGGTTGCTGCCGGTTTATACCTCGGCGCCTTTCCCCAAAGGCGAGATTATGAATTTAATGAAAAAGTTGCGCGCGGTGGAAGTGATTGCGCCGGTTAAGATGGGATCGGTGGTGGTCGAGGATGCCCTCAGCACCGGGGTGGATATTATCGCCAGCCGAGATATGCCGGTAAAAAGCTGAATTTTGTTGTCCTAAAAGCCTGAAGATTTGGCTTGTAGACCCGGGTGGCACACCTATAACATCACGTCCACTTTTGGTTTTTCATCCACTGGAGCCAGGCGGTAAACCATCAACTGTTCTCGTTTGCCTTTGACTGAATGCAGCCCGAGGGTTTCCAGGATGAATTCGGCCTGGTTTTCCTCCAGGGCGGTGAAGGTCGGATGACCGATAAGCGCGCCAGAGCCTTTTAATACCTGGCGGGTGAGCGCTTCCAGGCGCTGGGTGGTGTTGACGGTGTCACCGATGATGGTGTAATGCAGGCGGTCGCGCGCACCCAGACCGCCGGCAATTACGGCCCCGGTGTTGATCCCGATGCCGGTGACCAAAGGAGGTTCGCCGCGCGATTGGCGAATCTGGTTGAGTTCTTCAATAGCCGCCAGCATCTCTAAAGCGGCCTGGCAGGCCGCCTGAGCGCTCTTTTTAGGTTCCAGGATGCGGGGGAGTATCCCAAAAAAAGTCAGCAGGGCGTCGCCATCGAACTTGTTGACCACCCCTCCATGCCGGATGATGACAGGCACGACCCGGTCGTAGTATTCGTTCAGCCAATTCATTACCGTAGCCGGAGGAGCCTGCTCAGCCAGGCTGGTAAACCCGCGAATATCCGACATCAATACAGTCGCTATGGCTTGCTGGCCTTCGAGGCGCAGCCTGCCGGTGTCGAAGGTCTGGCGCAATTGCTCTCGAACTTCGGGTGAAACCGTGCGTCCCAGCAGATCGCGGTAAATGGATCCTTCTTGCAGACCGGCGATCATGGAATTAAAAGAGAACGACAATACGGCCAGCTCGTCATTACCCTCCACGGTGACCTTGACGCCCAAATTACCCTGCGCGACCTGGGTCGATGCCCACACCAGGCGCATAAGCGGGCGGGTGATCCGGTTGGCCAGGTAAACACCGACCGCAATGATCAAGATAATACCACCGGTGATTAAAAGAAATACTTGAACGCGGGTGATCTGGCTGGTGCGTACCAGGAACGCTTGCGGCAAGGCCACTCCGAGTATGCCTAATTCTTGCTGATCACGCACCTGCCAAGGCGCGAGTATTTCTAAATAATCCAAACCGCCGATGATCAGGCTGCGGGTTTGGCTGCCGCGATCGCTGCCGGTCAGGATCTGAGCGGCACTGGTGGGGTTAAGAGCCAGCTCACTTCCCATCCCAAAGGATGTCACCAGTGGTTCACCGCTCGGGTTGTAAAGGGTCACATCGCTGAGAGTGTCGGCTTTCATCTGTCGAACCAGGCTGTTCACCGATTTTCCCACCAGCACAACCCCGGCCAGAATGTTTTGGGAATCATAAATTGGCCCACTGACAAATAAATAATCACCCCAAGGAGAACGGGTAAAACCAGCAAACTTGTCGCCCCGCGAATCACGTTCGCCGTGTAATACACGCTGCACATAATCCTCTTGGGTGAAGAACAGGTCACCGCGTGAGAAGGCATATTCCCCGGCAGGATCCTCTGCCAAACGATAGGCAGAAAACACAGTGACGCCTTGCAAATCGAGCAGCACAACTGCGTCTTCGGCTGTATTGACTGCCAGCGGCAGGCTGAGCAAGCGCAATCCTTCGGCATCGCCCTTTTGCAGGGTTTCACCCATTTCCCGGGTATTGGCTACCAGGCGCAAGGTGGCCAGCAAACGGTCTTCCTCGCGCACCATCCAATCGGCAGTCTGTTTACCTGTGGCAATCAACTGGTTGACAAAGCGGTCCTGGACCGATTCGATGGCGACCTGGGTGAGGATATAGGCGGCTGCCAAGGCGAAAAACAAGGCCAGCACCAGATAAGGAAGGGTGATTTTTGTGCGCACCGGAACCCTAACGCGGGGCGGTTGAACGACCGGTGCAGGCCGGTCAGCGGTGCGCGGGCGGGCGTGTGCATCGACCGAAGGCTGCAGACGTTGGAGAGCATGATCGATCCAGCGTGCTTTAAAAGGTTGGCGCAAAAAGATTGTAAAACCGCTCGATTTTGCCAGCATCTCCCGCTGTATATCCGGGAACTGGTTGGTGAGGATGACTTTAAGGCTCTTGTTGGTATCACGCGCTGAGCGAAGAAACAGGATCCAATCTTCGTTGGGCAGGTGCAAATCGAAGATCAGCAGTTGTGGCTTCACCTGGGTAAAAAGAGCCTGGGCCTGACCCAAATCCCAGGCTTCCCACACTTGGGCCCCACGGCCGTGAAAAAACCGGGTCAACAACTGCGCCGCCTTTGTATCGTATTGGACGATAAGGACACGCAGGGGTGTGTTCATGTTTGAGGGCACTCCGTTCAGGAAAGGTATTCGCGCAGGTGCCGGCTGCGGGTCGGATGGCGAAGTTTGCGCAGCGCTTTGGCCTCGATCTGACGGATGCGTTCACGGGTAACGTTGAAATAGCGGCTGACTTCTTCGAGGGTGTGGTCTTTGCCATCCACCAGCCCAAAGCGCAATTCGAGCACTTGCCGTTCGCGTTCCGAAAGAGCCCCAAGCGCACTTTGTACTTGCTCACGCAGCATTTCGCGGGCTGCTGCGTCCATGGGTTCAAGGGCTTCGTCGTCCTCGATGAAATCACCAAGTTGGCTGCTTTCTTCGTCGCCGACCGGACGTTCCAGCGAGACCGGTTCTTCTGCCGATTGCAAGATGCGTTGGACTTTGGCTGTCGCCCAAGTCCAACGACGTTGTACGTCTGGGTCGAGCGGAATTTCGTGGCTGCGAGCCTGAACGATGGCTTTTACATCTTCTTCTGAAAGCAGCCCTCCCTCGAAGGCCAGTTCTTCGGGGGTGGGTTCGCGCCCGTATTTCTGAACCAATGAGCGTTGGACGCGCAATAAACGGGTAATCGCTTCGAACAGATGGACAGGGATACGGATGGTGCGTGCCTGTTCGGCAATGTAGCGGCTGATGGATTGCCGAATCCACCAGGTTGCATAGGTACTAAATTTGAAGCCGCGGGTTGGGTCGAACTTTGAAACAGCCCGTAACAACCCCAAGTTACCTTCCTGGATCAAGTCCAGAAAGGATATTCCACGCCCTAAATAGCGCTTGGCAATGCTGACCACCAGGCGCAAATTGGCACGGATGAGGGTCTGGTGAGCTTCCTCCGCGCGTTCGTGAATTTCGGCCAATTCTTCCGAAAAATCTTCTTTTGCAATCCGGGTTTCGAAAAAGTCGATAGCCGGCAAATCTTCGCCTCGCTGTAATACGGCAATCATATCGATTGCCAACTTGGGTGGCAGCAGAAAAAGGCATAAATAAAGGTTGAAGGCGTTGCGCACCAGGGTGTTCCACAAGGTATCTTTGCCCCATTGACCATTATCGAGAAAAGAGCGCATGTAAGAAGGGCTGTCTGATTGCCACGATTGGCGTAAAGCTTGAGATTCCAAAAGAAGTAATCCCAAGTTGGGGATTTCCACTTCGGTTAAGCGATGAACATCCACTTTAAACTGTTCCCAGGTAGTGTAAATATCGTTGACAATAGCCAAAAAAAGCTGGCGGTTGCGGGCTGCACCCCTGCTTTTTACATCTACATGTTTGATTAAGGCCAGGATATATCGTTCGGCCTCGATTCGGGCAGCCAGGCGAAATTCGCTATCGGCATCCAATAAGTGGATCTGACCGATTTCTTTCAGGTAAAGCCGTACCGGATCCTCGGATAGTTCGTTGGCCAGGGTGGGGTCTTCCAGAATTTCAAGGGGGTCCTCGATAGGAACATCGGTGTCAACCCACCTTTCCTCCGGAGGAGACGCGGGAACAGGATCATCCATTCCCCCTTTGTCCTTCAGGGCGTCATCAAGATTTTCCACTTGGGTTTCCACCTGTAAATTCTCGCTAATCCGAGCGGTGCGTCTGTTTTTCAGAGAGCTTGAGGTAGTATTTATCGGTCGATTGACATGAGTCCCCGTTTGGGCAGTTGGTTTGGTTGGGGTTTTTGGGGAACGGGGCATGGTTAATAATATACCATAATCCTTAAGATCATCATTTCAGCGGGTTGCGTTTCTGATTGGGCATTGTGTATGACTCTACCAGTATTGCCATGAAAAAGCGAGTCGGTTTTACTCAATCGATTGCCAATGAGCGAGGGCTGTTTCCAACCGGCTGCGGGCCTGGATATATTGGGGGATTAATTCTTGGTAAGGCGATAAGCTGACTTCTCCCAATTCCTGCATATCTTCCTGCATGAAACGCATCTGGTGGATGCCTTCTTTAACGCGCAACAAACGCAGCAATAATAATGTGCGGGTCAGGTCTTCTAAGCGCTGCTTTTCATTGGGTTCATGGGGCTGCATGGGGGACAGCATTTTATCGAGAAGCTCACGGAGTGTTTCCGGACAATTTTCGGTCAGGAAGGTGCCTGGTTCGCTCTGTTCTTGCTCCAATGCTTGCAACACTACCCGTGCAAAGACCTGATGTTCGGCATATTCGAAATCCTGGATCGTAAGCCGGCTAAGGCCATTGGATTGCAAGCTGCGGTCCAGGGTGTAAAGAACCTCAGGTTGGCGGATCAACAGGCGCAGACAATGAAACTCCATGGCTTGGGCCAGCCTTTCAGGGGCGGTTTCTTTAAACGCCGGACTGGTTTCCTGGGCTGGGTGTTGGGGCATTGCCGGTCGGCGGCGCGAGCGGGCGGTGGGTGAGGTGGTGACCTGGGTTAAGGCCCGCTCATCCACTTTTAGCAGGCGGGCAAGGCGTTGACGATAAGCCTCGCGCTCGACCGAATCGGGCACATCCCCAATGAGCGGTAATACCTGAGCCGCGATAAAACTTTTCGTCTTGGGATCATCAAGGTTGCGTTTGGCAGCCAGCAATTCCATGACATGGGTAACGATGGGTTTGGCTTCCTCTACTATCCGGGACCATTCTTGAGGGTTGCGTAAGACCACATCATCCGGATCCATATTTTCTGGCAGGGTGGTGACCCGCAGATCAGCTTGCAGGCGGGCTTCGTGACGGAGCAGGCCGCGGGCATCGAAGACCAACTCATTGCTGTGGTCCATCGATTGGCGGGCAACCTCCAAACCGTGGAGGGTGGCTTTTTCACCGGCGGCATCGGCATCCAGCGCCAGTACCACCCGGCGGGTAAAGCGTTTCAGCAGGCGCAACTGGTCTTCTGTCAGGGCGGTGCCCATCGGCGAGACCGTATTGTTGAAACCGCTCTGGTGCAAGGCGATCACATCCAGGTAGCCTTCGACGATCACAACCTGGTCCTGGGCACGGATCGGTTTTCGCGCCAGGTGCAAACCATAAAGCAAATGACCTTTATCGAATACAGGGGTCTGCGGCGAATTGAGGAATTTCGGTACATCTTCAGGGCGAAGAATGCGTGCGCCAAAGCCAGCCATTCGGCCCGTCCCATCGCGGATCGGAAAAATCACCCGGTGGCGGAAGCGATCATAACCGCCGCTGCCTTCCTGACGCTCGCTGAGCAAACCAGCATCTCGCAATTCATTAAAAGGATAGTTTTTTGCGGAAAAATAAGAATAAGCGGCATCCCAACTGTCGGGGGCGTAGCCAAGCTCGAATTTTTCAATCGTCGCAGAATTCAATCCGCGCTTTTCCAGGAAAGTCAAAGCCTCACGACCGGCTGGAGTGTGGGTTAACTGGTGGTGGTAAAAGGTGACCGCCTCTTCCAGCAGGGCGCGCAGGCGATCGTGATGCTCATCTTCAATCTGGGCTTGCGGGGATGGGGCTTCTAAGGTAACCCCGGCCCGTTCGGCAAGATAGCGCAGGGTTTCCAGGAAATCCCAATTTTCTTTTTTCATGATAAAACGAAATATATCTCCCCCTTCGTTGCACTGACCGAAACAGCGCCAGGTCCCCGAGTCGGGAAAGACCACAAAAGCCGGAGTGCGGGTATTGGTATGGAATGGGCAAAAACCGATATAATTTTTACCGGTCCGGCGCAATTTTACCGATTCTGAAACCAGTTCGACCACATCGATACGGGCCTTAATTGTCTCTATGGATGCCATCGTTCGTCCCTTAAAATCATTTTACCTGCTAAAACCAAATGGGCAAACCCTGTAAGGTTTCTTTATTTTGGATATCCGATGATATCAGGTTGCACCTCCATTATAGAGAATCCCCCAAGAACCCATGTAGTTTTAAGATTGTATGGAAATTGTAAAGAACAAAAAGGGGTTTTTGCCTATAATAGAAATAAAAATGCGGAAATCTGGGAGAAGGGAGGTGAAGCGCATGCCGGAAAGGTCGCCAAAGGGTCAAGGCTTTGTTGAGTATGCGTTGATTATGTTGCTGGTGGCACTTGCTGTAATCGTAATTTTGGCGCTACTCGGACCATCCATCGGAAACATCTACAGTAATTTTATCGAATTAATATAATCTCATCAGGTTATTATTTTTTTATCGCTACAGGCGGAGGAAATTCAAATCACCGCCTGTAGAACTTTTTAAAACCCTTCCAGTTTTGAGAAATCCGCAATTCCCCTGGCAAGGGCCGCAACCCGTTGTAACAGACCGAGCCGGTTTGCTCGCAGCCCAGGCTGCTCGTCCATAACCAATACTTTATCGAAGAATTGGTTGATAACCGGGATCATTGGTAGAAATGACTTAAAAAAACCATCGACAGAACCAGATTGGCGCGGTTCGTTTTCGGCCAACAACAACACCCGAAAAAGGTCGTGCTCGGCTGGGTCTTCGAGGACTGCCGGGTCGATCGGATACTGTTCGGGCTGAGTGCGGGTGATGCGTACACAACGGGCATAAGCAGGCAGGATAGTGTTCCATTCGGGTTGAGCTACCCACCGTGAAAGCTGTTCTACTGCGCGCGATGCACTAAAGGGGTTTGTGCCTTGCTCTGCCAGAACAGCCGCCACCACATCGTAACGATAGCCTTGTTCTGCAAGATGACTTTGTAAACGGCCGATCATAAAATCTAAACAGGCGGCCAGGTGTTCGGAGGAAGCCGGGATCGGAAGTCCTTCGGAAGCCAAACCAAGGGCGGCATGGAGGTCAAAATTGAGTTCCGCTTTAATTAGGATTTGTACCAGGCCAAGGGCTGTACGGCGTTGGGCAAAAGGATCTTTTGCGCCGCTGGGAGCCAGACCGGCAGTGAACAACCCGGCCAGGCTGTCCAACCGGTCAGCGATCCCGACCGTAAGGCCAACCAGCGACTCGGGCATCTTGTCGCCCGCAAAACGTGGCAAGTAGCCTTCGAAAAGCGCCTGGGCAACTGGTTCAGGTTCTCCCCATTTTCGGGCATAATATCGCCCCATAATCCCCTGCAAGGCTGTCATTTCGGTCACCATCTGGGTGACCAAATCGGCTTTGCACAGTTGAGCGGTCCGCCGGGCGTAGAACGCATCTTGTGGGCCCAGGCCGATCGAGGGAATTAATTTTTCGACCAGCTTCTCGATCCGTTTGGATTTATCGAGCATGCTGCCGAGTTTCGTCTGGAATATGAGGGTTTCAAGCCGTGGGAGAAAATCTTCGAGTTTTTGTCTGAGATCTTCCTTAATGAAGAAGCCGGCATCGGCAAATCGGGCGTGGATGACCTGTTCATTGCCGTCTGTAACCACATCAGAATGCTGGTTGCCGCCATTCCGGATTATTACAAAATGAGGCAACAGGCTGCCATCGGGTTGATAGACAGGGAAATAGCGCTGGTATTTTTGCATTACCGCGATCAGCACCTCGGTTGGCAGGCGCAAGTGTTCAGGGTCGAAAGATCCTCGCAGGGCGGTTGGGGTTTCGACAAGCCCGGTAACCTCATCCAGGAGGCCAGGGTCAATTATTTCAGGATCACCACCCACCTCGCTGATTTGTTTACGAGTTTGGCTGAGGATGTTTTCCCGTCGTTCCATCGGATCGAGGCGAATACCCTGTTTTTTTAAGAATTCCTGATATGCCGATAGACCTTCGACTAGAAAATATTCTGGGTGCTGGAAGCGTAAACCACGGGTCTGGTTTCCGGAGCAAACACCGGCGAAATGGAATTTGACCACCTGCCCGCCATAAAGCGCCAGGAGCCAACGGATCGGGCGAGAGAAAAATATTCCAGAAGAGTTCCAGCGCATCGATTTGGTGAAGCGCAGCGATTGGAGCAGGTTGGGCAGCATTTCGGCCAGTAGGGCGGCGGTATCCTGGCCTTTTTCGAAAACGCGGGCGACAACATATCGGCCGCCGTCGATTTCGGCGACCTGCAAGTCTTTGGCTTCCAACCCACGACTTCGGGCGAAACCTTCCGCTGCTGGGGTTGGTTGGCCAAGGGCGTCGAAGGCGCGGCTGGCAGGTGGACCTTTAGCTATCGATTCAAGGTCGGGCTGGTGGGCCGCAAGATCTTTAATAAGGATCACCAGCCGGCGTGGGGTGCCTTGAACGAAAATATCGCCGTGTTTCAGGCGCTGGTCGTCCAGGAACTCGGGTAAGGACTGGCGTAGTTGGACTAAAGCACTTTCCAGATCGCTGGCAGGTAGTTCCTCGGTTCCTATTTCAAAAAGGAGATCCGCCGATTCATGAATCGCGATGGAAGCTTGGGCGGAAATAACCTCGCACGGATCAGCAGGAGTTGGCGATTGTTCAACATCTGGATTCTCCTGGCTGAGCCAGGGAAACCCCAGCCGCTGGCGCTGCTCCAAATAAGCCCTGGCAACCCGAGAAGACAGGTCGCGCATGCGGGCAAATAAAGCGGCCCGCTCGGTTACTCCGACGGCACCCCGGGTATCCAGAATGTTGAAGGTGTGCGAGCATTTCAAGACGTAATCATGAGCTGGAAGAACCAGGCCATTTTCTAAGGCATTAACCGCCTCGGCCTCAAACAGTTCGAGCATCTTGCGTGCCCGCTCTACATTGGCAATTTCGAAGTAATACTTGCTGTGTTCCTGCTCGCCGAGCAAGTTCACGTCGCCGTGTGTGCGGGTGGGCGACCAGCGAATAGCGCGGAAATTGCGAACATTTTGGAGCGCCATCCCAATCCGTTCCAGACCGTAAGTAATTTCCACCGAAACCGGATTGAGGGTGATGCCGCCGGCCTGCTGGAAATAGGTAAACTGGGTGATTTCCTGACCGTCTAACCACACTTCCCAACCCAGACCCCAGGCGCCCAATGCTGGAGATTCCCAGTTGTCTTCGACAAAGCGGATATCGTGCTGACCAGGATCGATTCCCAGCGATTCGAGGGATTGCAAAAAGACCTCCTGGGGGTTGCCAGGATCGGGTTTAAGTATCACTTGAAATTGGGTATGCTGTTGAAGGCGATTGGGGTTTTCACCGTATCGACCATCATCAGGGCGCACAGAAGGTTCGACATAGGCGACTTTCCAGGGTTCAGGGCCAAGGACGCGCAGGTAAGTAGCGGGATTATACGTACCGGCCCCGACTTGGGAATAATAAGGCTGCCAGATCAGGCAACCTTGATCTGCCCAAAAACGCTGCAAATTCATGATGATGGTCTGAAAATCAAGGGGTTGGTTCATACAGGCTCCAAGAGAAACGATTGCTTGAGTGCCCCCGAATTATAATGGTAATTTCTTTATTCGATCATTAATAAGAAAACGGAGGTTTTATTCCCCTCGGTTATGCAACGAGTCTGACAACAACCTCAATGGTTGAGGTTGTTTGTTCAAAACCATAAAATGTATGGGTTGGTTTTATAAATTTACCTCTTTCAAGCGGAAAACGTTAAGAACAAAAAGAAAAAAGCTGCTGGTCAACAGAACCAGCAGCTTTTGAATTGAAATTCGGACCTGGAAGATCGCTTAAGCGCTGACTTCCAAGGTTTGTTCGGGTTCGCCGGCACCGTTATCTTTGCGAAGGACGATTTCACCGTCTTCGTTGACATCGACAACTATGGTTTCGCCTTCTGTGAACTGGTTCGCGAGGATTGCGTCTGAGAGGCGATCTTCGATCTTATTTTGGATGACTCGCCGTAATGGACGGGCACCCATATCGGGGTCGTAGCCCTCATCGGCAAGCTGTTGGATAGCGGCCTCCGTAGCTTTTAGAGGGTTATTGGTTTCCACCAATCGTTTTGCAACCTTGTCGAGTTCGAGCGAAACGATTCGGTACAGATCTTCGCGGTTCAAGGCTCGGAAGACAATCACTGAATCCAGGCGGTTGATAAATTCTGGTCGGAAGACACGTTTGAGCGATTCGGTCAATTTTTTGCGCATTTCATCGTACGCCAGTTTTTCAGTGCTCGTTTCGTCTTGTTGCAAGTGAAAACCGAGGATATTTTGGCGTTTGATTACATCTGCGCCGATATTCGAGGTCATCACAATGATCGCGTTACGGAAATTAACCTTGTGACCGCGTGCATCGCTCAGGTGACCTTCCTCCATGATTTGGAGGAGCATGTTATGAGCTTCGGGATGAGCTTTTTCGATCTCATCGAAAACCACAATCGAATAGGGACGGCGGCGAATAGCTTCGGTAAGTTGGCCGGCTTCTTCATAACCGACATAGCCTGGAGGCGCGCCAACCAGTCGACTGACTGAATGGCGTTCCATGAACTCAGACATATCGAGCTGGATCAGCGCATCTTCGCTGCCAAACAAGAAACGTGCCAGGGCTTTGGTCAACTCGGTCTTACCGACCCCGGTTGGTCCGAGGAAGACAAAAGAACCGATGGGACGGCGGGGGTCTTTTAGCCCGGAGCGAGCGCGCCGAACGGCTTTGGATATGGTTTGGACTGCCTCTTCTTGACCAATAATGTTTTGCTGGAGCTCCTCTTCCATGCGCAGCAACCGCTCGGATTCGGCTTGCACCATCTGCATGACCGGTACGCCAGTCCACATCGAAACGATTTCGGCAATATCATCAGCGCTCACCATCGGGCTGGTGGTGCGGTCCCATCCGGTGCGCAGATTTTCCAGTTCGCTCTCCAAATGGGTTTCTTTTTCTCGAAGCACCTGAGCATCATCATAGCGCCCATCTTCCAAGGCAAGGTTATGGTTTTCGCGGATTTCACGCAAATGGGTCATGATCTCTTTGGCGGAAGCAGCTGCCGGACTCTTGTACATACGAACGCGGGAAGATGATTCATCGATCAAGTCGATGGCTTTGTCTGGCAGGAACCGTTCGGTAACATAGCGAGACGAAAGGCGGACCGCCGCATCGATGGCTTCATCGGATATTTGCAGGCGGTGGTGTTCTTCGTAGGCGCTGCGGATGCCGTGCAAAATCAAGATCGTCTCTTCGACCGTTGGTTCATTAACCATGATCGGTTGGAAACGCCTTTCTAAGGCGGCATCACTTTCGATATATTTCCGATATTCATCCAGTGTAGTTGCGCCAATGACCTGCAGTTCACCACGTGAGAGGGCCGGTTTGAGGATGTTGGCTGCATCCACAGAGGAGCCAGCCGAACCAGCCCCAACCAGCATATGAACTTCGTCGATGAACAAGATTGCCCCGGATGCCTTTAATTCATCGATGACCCGTTTGAGACGTTCTTCGAATTGACCGCGGTACATCGTACCAGCAACCAGCGAACCCACATCTAACTGTAGGACACGTTTTCCCAGCAAAGGGGTGGGGACATCCCCTTCGATGATCCGTTGGGCAAGGCCTTCGACGATGGCAGTCTTACCTACCCCGGGCTCGCCGATCAATGCCGGGTTGTTCTTGGTGCGGCGGGCCAAAATTTGAATGACACGCTCGATTTCCATCTGCCGCCCGATGACCGGGTCGAGTTTGCCCTCTTCAGCCAGGGAGGTTAAATCGGTGGCAAGTTGGTCCACCAGGGCCGTTTTCTGGCCTTTTTGCTCTTGGCGGGCTGCGTTTTGCTGCGGCGTGCTGCGTGTCCCGGCGCCTTGGGGGGCATTGCTGCTCTCCTGCAGGACACGACGGGTTTGCCGGCGGATCTGTTCAGGGGTGATTCCGAGCTTGCGGAGGACATCCATCGCTTTACCTTCATTGGAACGGACCAGCCCGAGGAGCAGGTGCTCTGTACCAATGTAGTGATGTCCCATGCGGTGAGCTTCTTCAATAGCGAACTCTAAAACTTGCTGAACGCCAGCGGAAAGATCAATCTTTCCGCCGCGGGTTTGCCCGATGCCACTCAATCGTTCGACCATTTCTTGTACCCGCTCGGGCTCTAATCCCAAATCGCGTAAAACCCGCCCTGCAATTCCACCTTCTTCCTGGATAAGGCCCAAGAGCAAATGCTCGGTGCTAATCTTATTTTGGCGCATGCGTTCCGCTTCCTGATGCGCCAGGCTGAGCACCCTTCTGGCTCGTTGGGTAAAGCGTTCCATACCGGACAAGGTAACATCCTCCTATACCAACTAAGCAACCCATCTTTTTGGCGATGGATCTTTTTGTCAAATAATTAAGTCCCGCAATATGCCGCCAATAATCGAACGGCCGGGGATAATGGTTTTTATCTAATTTGATTCTACCAGACTTTAAAGGCTTGTCGAGTCACCTGTTTGGGGGATTGTACCGGTCTGGCTGCCTCCACCTCCAACCCACACCAAAACCGAGATCTCTAAGGAATGAACCTATTTCCACAAAACGTTATGGTTTTCTGGCGTACAATTATTCTAATGAACGTGAATGCGGTTCCAAATAAGATCCTGGCGGTTACTCTACCTAAGCTGGGGGATGTTCTTTTCGCGGCCCTGCTGCTGGGTGTAGTTTGGATCGCTCCACGCATGTTGAACCAAGATGGGGATACCGGCAGGCATATCGCCGTTGGAAGGACGATGATCGCGAACCTCCAGATTCCAAGGAGCGATGTTTTTTCGCATACGATGACAGGAATGCCGCTCACCCCGCATGAATGGGTGGCACAAACCCTTTTTGGGTTGGCTGATAAAGCCCTTGGGTTGGCTGGGGTGGTTTGGCTGGTTGGGGTTGTGTTTTCTGCCACGTTTCTAATCACGTATGATCAAGCTCGTAAACGAAGTCCGTTACCCCTTCTTGCCCTTGCTCTTACTTTATTAGGGGTAGCGGCCGCCAGTTTACATCTCCTCGCCCGGCCGCATATCTTCACTCTGTTATTTGTCAGTGTGTGGGTCATCATCATGGAACGAGTTAGGCTGGCTCAACCCATGCCTGTTTGGGCAGCCGCACTGGTGATGTTAGTATGGGCAAACACCCACGGCGCTTTTATAACGGGTTTTGTTATCTGGGCGGCATACTTATTTGAGTCGCTGTGGCAATCGATGCAGAAGAAACCCATCCAATTCAATCTTGCGACCCGCCGCTCCCTGGTGACAGGCGGGCTGGCATTGATGGTCACATTAATTAATCCGGCTGGGGTAAACCTATGGAAAACGGTATTTGAATTTTTAGGGAGCCGCTTTTTAGTGGGTCACACCCAAGAATACCTGCCACCGGATTTTCACCAAACGGCTGCTATCCCTTTCTTATTGATGATCGGGTTGTCGCTATTTTTGCTGGCTGTTAAGCGCTCCACTCTGCCGCTCTCGCACGGGTTATTGCTGGCGGGTTGGTCCGTGATGGGAATGTACAGCGCGCGCAATATCCCCATCTATGCGGTTATTGCGGTACCCATCCTCGTCCAGGCATTAGGAAATGATTTGTTGCCGCCCGGCTGGCTGAAGCTTGAACACCGTTTTAAAATGCTTGAAGAATCCATCAAAGGCAATTTGTGGCTGTGGTTAAGCACCATGGGGGTCATCCTTGCGCTGGTATTTTCCCCCGCATTGCGCGCCCACTCGCGCTACGAAGCGCAAATTTTCCCGGTTGAGGCGGTAAATTGGATTGAAACCAACCCGCAAGATGGGCGTATGTTTAATTATTTCCCTTGGGGCGGCTATCTGCTTTACCGTTTGTATCCCGAGTACCGGGTATTTATCGATGGGCAAACCGACTTTTATGGCGAAGGGTTGACGCGCGAATATGCAACCGTAATCAAGGTGGATCCAGGATGGCAGGCGGTCCTGAATCGCTATGGTGTAGATTGGGCGATATTACCAATCCATGAACCAGTCGTTACGGCGATGTTGGCCGATGGCTGGAATGAGGTCTATCGAGACTCAACGTCAGTGATCTTGCGTAGAGATTATTGAAATTCTCAGTAACAATAATCACTACCGTATGGTGAATTATTCTTTGTAATTAAATTGGCTCAAGATTTCATCTGTTTCTTTTCGCGTACTACTAAAACACCCAATAGTATTCCACTTAGCACTGTAATGATCCACCCTGCCGATAAAAAGGCAAAATACAGCGGGTCGCTGTAGGTTGTGACTTGGATCTCTGGATGCACCATTTCTGGCGGAACAGCAAATTCTAACTGGTTGACCATCCACACTTCCCGGTGTTGAAGTAAGTCGTTAAGTAAAATCAAGAACAATACTACACCGGATAATCGGATCAATGCTGAAGGCTGCTTCTGATCCAGATAACGCTGTAAGCCAATCGAAGCCATGATAATAAGAAACAATAAAGGTAATAACAATAATCGTGAAGTTACTCGTTCAATAGAAAGCAACGGAATTTGGGCAACGACAAACACTTTGTACAGCCTGCCGATGGAAAAAAATACCAGTAAGGCTATGGGTCCATAAAGCGCCAGCCATGCTTTCGAAGTTTATTTTGTCACGCAGCCAATAGATAATCCCAAAAAAGAGGATAAAAGCCAACCCAACCCAGCCAATGTAATGGTCAAATTCCCACCAGGCAACCAACCAGTTGATGCGGGTGAGCGAATCCAGGGCGCGTTCGGGAGGAACAAGGGTGACGAGTGAACGCAGGAGTTCATCAAGGGTTGTAAATCCGGAGAGAAACTCAATTTGGCTGTAACCATATCTGGCAGCCAAAATCCCTGGCAGGAAACGGTTCATACTCAAAAAAATCGCAGAAATCAGGGTAATGACTAAGCGCTGCCACTGTTGTAGGAAGAACGGGATAAGAACCAATAAAAAGAAGTAACAAATAATGAAAATATGAAAAGAACCTTGTAATTGCACCAGGAAGAGAATCAGCGCGATACCCGTCGTCCATTTCCAACCTGTGACTTGCCCAAAAACCAACTGGAGCACCAACAGGATAAAAAAAGGTAAGAAAAAATAGCCAAGCCACATAAGGTGCCCGACTGACAGGTGAGCAATGATGTGACCATTGAGGTTAAAAAGAAAAAACATTGGGATGAAAGCTGCAATGGAAAGCCTTAAATTGGTGCGAATTTTGAGCAGACCAAGAAAACCGATGGTGTAAAGTATGAGGGTGTTGATCAGTACGAATATGCCTGGCGAAACCCAGGTCAGAAGCAACACTTGAGGAGATAAGTTGACATCCGGTCGGAATAAAAAACGCCAACTGGTTCCGATGATATTGGTATAGATTTCTGCGTGGAAAGGAAGGGTTCCATTCTGCAGGGCGGCATGCCAGGCTGCCAACTGCGGACCGGTTACATTCCACCAGTCGAGCCGGTCAAAGGTGATCTCTCCCCAATTCATGAATTCTGCCCACTGGTATAGACCGATCATATATAAGCCTAACAAGGAGCACAGGTTTAAACCCCGGCTGAGCCAGTTAGATCGGTTGTAGAAAAATGCGTTGCCTAACGTGGAAAAGAAAGCTCCAATGCGCACCACGTAAGAGCTACTCCAGTAAATACGCCATAATCCACTGGGTTGTCGCCACCAGCGCATCTGTGTGAGTGCGTTCGTAGTTGTGGGAGGCATCCACGCCTGGGCCGATTAAGGCTACCGCCAAATCCGCACCGCTGCACAGCAAGGCGGTGCCGTCGGAGCCGTAATAAGGATAGGTATCCACTTTAAAGGGAATTTGGTATTGTCCAGCCAAGCGGCGCAGGCGGGTGCTGAGGGCATGGTCGTAAGGGCCGCCGGAATCTTTGACGCACAACGAGGCGTGGAATTCATCGGATGTCTGCCCTTCGCCAATGGCTGCCATATCGACCACCACTAATTCGCCTACCTCAGGTGGAAAACCCGTTGCAGCCCCATGTCCGACTTCCTCATAGTTACTGATCAAGGCATAGGTTTTTTGGGGCGGCTTGATGCCGGCCTGGTGTAAGGCTTGAAACGCAGCAACAATGCAGGCCACGCAGGCTTTATCATCCAAAAAGCGGGAACGGATGAATCCGTTATTAATTTCTACACGCGGATCAAAGGCGATGAAGTCGCCGACCTGGATACCCAGGGCACGGGTTTCTTCTGCCGTACTGGTAAGTTCGTCCAGTCGTATTTCCAGCGTATCAGAATCGCGCGGGGTGGTCGCGGTTTTTTCTCCATGAACGTGTACTGAGGATTTATCGATCAATACACTCCCGCGAATTCGTTTTCCTTCCAGGGTAAAGGTCGTGCAGCCTTCGCCTTCGATGGCGTTCCAGGGAAGGCCACCAATGCGAGTCATTTTTAAGCGTCCGCTGGCCTTGATCTCTTTGACCATTGCACCGAGGGTATCTACGTGCGCGCTAAGAGCACGAGGGATGTCCATTCGTTGACCAGGAAATACCGCAATTAACGCCCCCTTGCGGTTATGGTGAATGGTAATACCGGGAATGGTCTCCAAGGCTTTTTCGGTGTAAGCGATTGCCTGATCGGTAAAGCCGGATGGACTGGGCGTGTTGAGCAACCCGCTGAGAAAATGGATCAGTGCTTTGGTATCAACGGGTGGGAGGATCATCGAACTCCTAATAAAGGGTTGCTGATTTTTCAGGTCAGCCAGAGGCTGGTCCGGGGTCAATGCCTTCGAAGGCAGCAATTTTTTCCCGCCAGTGGGGCCAAATGGGTACGCTCTTGTCGAGCTTATAATCAAAAGTGACCATGACGATTTCAGAACGGGCTTTTATAACGCCGGTCTTTTCGTTTTCGATCAGGTATTCTGTGTTGAGGCTTTTATTGCCCAAACGGGTGACACGCATGCCAACCCTGATTTTTTCGAGCATTTTTATCGGCGCAACGTAGTTGATATGAATATCGGCCACAATTAGACCCAGGCTGAAGAAATCTTCACCATCGAACAGTCCAAGGTTGATAAGATAGGCCAGGCGGGTTTGCTCTAAAAAGGTGAGGAACCGCGAATTGTTGACGTGCCATTGTGGGTCTATATCACCGTAGCGAATTTGAATGGGATAATAAAAAGGATATCGTGTCATGGGTAAATTATACACTTTGGGATAAAAAATGTCGAGCGGGGGTAAAGTTCCGAGACTAAACGTCAGTGAAGCTAAATGTCAATAGGAATGGATGACCTCTGTCACTTGTATGATCAATGCTGTTCAAATAGACTCATTTAAATAACCTGAGTATTCCTACCCAAATTGCATAAAGAGGAATAAACCATGCAAATCACCCGTCAGGCCGATTACGCTCTGCGAGCCATGTACTTTCTCTCGCAGCTCGAACCTGCCAAAAGAGCAGCTACCAGCCAAATTGCGGTGGACCAGCGAATTCCGCCATCCTTCCTTGCGAAAATCATCTCGCAATTGTCGATTGCGGGGTTGATTAATACTTCGCGCGGCGCTCGCGGCGGGGTAACTTTGGCGCGGCCACCGGAAAATATTACCATTCTTGAGGTCGTTGAGGCGATTGATGGCCCCATCTCCTTGAATGAATGTACTTATTCTCCAGATTCATGCCCATTCGGCGAAGATTGTCCCATTCGTCCAGTGTGGTGTGATGCCCAGGATGAGCTGATCAATCGTCTGCGTAGCACTCATTTTGGGACTTTTGTAAAAGTTGCCACTTGAGATTGAAGCCCCAACGAAGGATTGAAAATGCCGGAAGGAGTGGCAGTTTACCGCCATTGGGTTTTTATCCTTAAGGATGGTTTGATTGTGATCGATTGGGGGGAAAATTGTTTCCAAGAACTGGTCAGTGGTGAGTTTCATCGCGAAGTTGATCTGTTCGGCAGTCATACGATCCAGGAGGATGAACTTGTCTGGTTAAAACGAACCAGGCAAATTTTGGATTACGACGCCAAATCCATTTATGTTGCCGGGTTACCTGAAAATCCCAGAAAACTGTTAGATTAGTAAGGCCAGCAGCCAGCCTTTGTTTTAGGTTACTGGCGCAGCAGTGCGTCTACCTCCGGCAGGGATTCGCGGGAGGTCATATCCAGGCTGAGTGGAGTAACGGTGACGAACTCGTCGAACAAAAGAGTGTGGATATCGCTGTCGGAAGAGACATCATCCGGTTTTACCTCAATTTTGAAGCCTATGGGGGCGGGTGAGTCCAACGGGCCGCTGCGGTTTGAAAAAGGGATGAAGTACCGGTGCATACCGAGGCGGGTAACCCGCCAGGGTGTCTGGGGAGTGGCCGAGGCCGGTACATCTACTTTTAGAACATGGACATCTGGAGGGAGCGGCTGGTGTAATAATTTGTTTGCAAAGTGGGCAGTAAAATATGCCGCAACCTCGAATTTGACATCCCGCGAGTGGCGTAGATAACCATCATCCAGAAGCTGAAGCGAAACCGCCAACGAGGGTACCCCTAAAGAAGCGGCTTCAAATGCGGCCCCCAATGTGCCCGAGATGGTGATACTGTTGCCAAGGTTTTCACCGTAATTGATGCCCGAAACAACCAGATCTGGTTTTTTGGGCAATAAATCAAACAAGGCATAAAGGACCGCCTGGGCAGGTGAACCCCCAATAGCGTAGGCGGTCCATATTTGGCGGCCAATTTGAAGCTGGCGGGGGGTTATGGCGCCATCCGATTCGAGGGGATGGCTGCGGCCAGTACCAGAAGCCTGGTTGCGTGGAGCGGCCACTGTCACGAATCCCAGGCTGGATAGTGCTTCCGCGGCTGCCCAAAGACCAGGGGAATCAATTCCATCGTCATTGGTTAAAAGAATGTGTTTGCGGTTAGGATTCATAAGGTGATTCTACTATAAACATGCAGAAAACCGCCTATTAGGCGGTTTTCTGTTTTTTTTGGCTGCGGCAACCTTATCGGATAACGAGGAGGGATGCCGCAGCCAGACGCGAACTATGATCTGTCATTTCTAGCATCACCTCCTCTTTCGTTAGGATGGCGATGTATGAGGTGGTGCTTCGCACCAGTAATATACTAAGAGTATTCCATAAATGGATCACAATGTCAAGTTAAGAAGGTCTAAGTGTCTGTCCCAAAATTGGTTGGTGATTTACAAGAATTACCCACAGGCAATTGTCTCCCATCCTCTGGTTCAAGTAATCATGCCACCCCCACCCCGGCCGCC
>Ga0207950_100142_pt1 | contig 29588 bp, 32 predicted proteins | sample Subbio11_8B_AprC_FD_184814 | JGI IMG/M metagenome (GOLD analysis project Ga0207950, IMG submission 184814) | Serpentinite rock and fluid subsurface biosphere microbial communities from McLaughlin Reserve, California, USA - CR11_8B_AprC (SPAdes) | ecosystem: Environmental > Terrestrial > Deep... | reverse complement strand
CTGGTAATTGCAGGATGACAATAGACATGGCAAGCTCTCTGTTCTATGGCGGTCTTTTCAACTACCATATTACTCCGAGCTTGCTCTTTTTTCAAAACCTACCAACTCTGTGACAGACTCATGACACTATCGGTGATATCAACGTTTTCCAACCTACTCCTCTTCCCGCCCCAAGCGGATCAGGCGTAGTAGGTTGGGTTTTGGGGATTTTGCAGTGTGTGAAGGGTTAGGGTCGTTCCCCAAAACCCAACCTTTTGTTTATCGGTCGGGTTGGGTGGTATGCGGCGGTTGGCGTTCCGCCCGGCTTTTTGCGATTGCTGTTACCTTAAACCCATACCACCCAACCTGGAACCAAGGGTTGGGAAAACGGTGTTAAAAAGTATTCAGCGATTAATTCGGGCGCGGCATTTCGAATACCTTGCCTAAATGTGCATATTGGCTGCCGCCCAGGCGCAGCAATGGGTCAAGCTTCACAGCATTTACCCAGCCTTCTGGGTCGAGCAACTCCTCGCGGATGTGGTAGTAAACTACTTGCCCGAGTACCATCGTGTAGGCGCTTCCCGTAACTGGAACCATTTGGGTTACCCGTGCTTCCAGCGCAGCCGCGGCCTGGGCTACCCGCGGCGGGCGCACCTTAACCGATGCGGCTTTTTCCAGACCGGCCAGTTCAAACTCGTCGACACCGTAATCGACGCTGGCGGAGCTGATATTGAGCGCCTGGGCCAGACCCTGACCGGCCAGGTTGACGACAAACTCACCAGTTTCCTGGAGGTTGCGGAGGGTATCCTTCAATCCGCCCGACCGCTTGCCAACCGAAATCATGACCGTCGGCGGGCTGCCGGCTACGGCATTGAAAAACGAGAATGGGGCCAGATTAGGCACGTCGTTTGCACTGATGGTAGAAACCCAGGCAATCGGCCGCGGAACAACCAGGCTGGTGAGCAACCGGTAGGTCTCGCGCGGATGGAGGACTTGCGGATCAAAAGTCACTAGGGTTGATATATTTTCCATGTTGGTGGTGATGATTTTCCCAGGTCCCTTTAGGCTGGCGAAGGAACGGCTAATGGGCTCAGGGTGGACTCAATGTTCTCACGCTGGGCTTCCAACCAGGGCGGCAAACGCAGGCTTACACCCAGGTCGGCTTGGGATTCATCAACGAGGAAGCCCGGCCCAATTGTAGCCAGCTCGACAATGTGCCCATCCGGATCATGGGTGTAAATCGACTTGAAATAGACGCGATCCATAACCGGTGAAACGCGTTGACCGCCGGTCAACAATTTTTCACGCCATTCGAGTTGAGTCTCCTCATCGGCAACCGCCAATGCAAAGTGGTGGGTCTGACCGCTGCCCATTCGGACAGGCGGTTCTTTTTTGGGATCTCGCTCGAAATAGGTCAGGATCGTCCCGGGGCCCAGATCGCCGGCACCCCAATACCAGTGGGCAGAGGAAGGATCATCGAAATTGGCCTGGCGCTTGACCAATTGCATACCGAGTAGACCGGAGTAATAATCATGGCTGCGTTGAATATCAGCCCCGATAGCAGTGATATGGTGCATACCGCGCTGCAGACTCATCGAAGGCAGAATTTCTGCAACCGGCTCGCTCCAGGTTGTGGCAAGAATACGCTTTTCATCACGGTTGGCAATCGCAAGTTGTTGTGGCGGCCGCAAAACACTTGTTCCAAGGGCATCGGCTGGTTCATCCACCGTCCAGCCAGGTCCTTCGGTGGCAATCTCCAGGATAACGCCATCCGGATCCTTGAAATAGATCGATTGGAAATAGAAACGGTCGTAAGGCCCTGTGACGGGGATGCCCAGATCGGTCAGGCGGCGCTTCCAGCGTAATAATTGATTATAGTCGGCCACCCGCAGGGCAAAGTGATGCGTCCCGCCAATTCCGGGATGCCCCGGTAAGGCATGTTTCCACTCAAAAAAAGTGATCGCGGTCCCCGGGCTTCCGGTTTGATCTCCGTAATACAGATGGTAAGCGCTGGGGTCGTCGAAGTTGATGGTTTTTTTAACAAACCGCAGCCCTAAGATGCGGGTATAAAAATCGACGTTACGCTGGGCGTCTCGTGTCACCAGGGTAATGTGATGTAAACCTAAAATTGTCATGTTCATCTTCTTTTTCTTATATTCGATCCACGATCGGATCTCTAATGAATTTTCTTGGCAAGATAGTACCATTTTGGATATCATTTGTCAAATTGCTCCCAAATCCATCCAAAAAATGTTTTTCAACCGCATAGACAAAGCCCCTCCGCTTTAACCGGTGTGCCCAACCTTGTTCTGCCTTCCCTGCCAGGTTCACCGGCAGCCCGGTGGACCTGAACCACTCATAGAAATCCGGACCTTTTCCATCTCCCTAAATCCTAACTTCCGGTTAAAATTCTAAATGAAGAGGGCAATCCATACGATGGTTAAGATGACTTCGCTGGTAGTAGCATTTTTTTAGGATTTTCTTTGACTCTCATTGACGATCTTCTCGCTCAACTCCCTCCTCAACCAGTCAGAATTCGAGACGTACGGGTGGGGGTGCATTGGACGATGGTCTGCAGCCTGTCAGGTGGTTTAGCCGCCAGCTATACCGCCGACAACGCTCATGGCTCACACCGGGTACGGGATGTCGGCGAACTTCATCTCAAATCTGCCCAGGAACTGGCCACCTGGCTGCGCTCCGATAATCCTCTAGAAGCCAGCATCGGACTGGCTGCGCTCAATTCCCTCTTAACCGTTGAGGATAGCCGCGCGGTCGAAATCAATGCCTTCGACTTCTTGGTGGAACGGGTAAAAGACAAAACTGTGGTCATGGTTGGTAATTTTCCACAGGTTAGCCGTTTGAGAAGCGTTGCCAAAGCGGTCTGGGTATTGGAAAAACGACCCGGTCCGATGGACTTCCCGACCGAAGCCGCCCCAGAATTGATCCCCCAGGCAGACATCCTGGCCATCACCGGCTCTACCTTGATCAACCACACCCTGGATGGAGTGTTGGCGTTGCGCCATCCGCGCACAATGGTCATGCTCCTCGGGCCGAGTACACCGCTAACACCTTTACTTTTTAACTACGGAATAGATTTTCTCTCGGGCACTCAGGTGATCGATGAGACGGCTGCCCTGCTCACCATTCAACAGGGAGCGGCATTCCCGCAAGTGAAAGGAACCCGTTTACTCACGATCAGCCGTGAGCCTTAAATTTCGCCCCTCGCGCTTTCAAGGAAATCCATTCGCCCGCCCGACCGGTACACCCTTCTCGGACATCGAAAGTGGGTGTTTTGGAAACACCCGGCTTTCAAAGCGGCGTGAAGTAGGTTTTTACCATCAGCGTCGACCTGGGAACGGGAAGCTTCAGCCTGAGATTATTAACCATCGATGGTGAGTGTTGACCTTTACGACCAATGAATATCCACCATCCAGGAATGTTTTGCCCCGCCAGCCCCATTTTTTGGTTAATTCATGGCATAATCAACCTGTTGCCGATCCTTGGAGCTTTGTATGCGCCTGTTTGAAAACCTGATATTGCTCACCTTGATCATTGCCCTGGCCTGGTCTTTTTTGCCCAGACACCGGCGTTCACGGGTGGTTTTGTTTATGCCTTTTGTAAGCGCCGCCTTAATCGGGGTGCATATTGTGGTCGAAGGTTACCGCTGGCAAATGATCCCCACCTACCTTCTGGCGGCGGTCCTCCTAATTAAAAATATTCTCTTGTTGCAAGAAGGCGAGCAATCCCGCCTACCAACCCAAACGCGCAGACCTTTTTTGCGCTACGTTATGGTATTGGTTGTCTTACTGCTCTTCATGGCGGTTTCGCAACTGCCAGCCGTACTGCCTGTTTTTGACCTTCCTATCCCGGATGGCCCTTTCCCGGTTGGCACAACCGGTCGGACCTTTATCGATCCATCTCGTCCGGAATTATTAACCAACGATCCAAACGACTTGCGCCAGGTACCGGTTCAGGTTTGGTACCCGGCAGAGACTCCTACAGAGGGTAGGCCGGTTGACTACTGGCTCGGACACCCTCAAATGGTTCGTATTCTGTCCCGTGAATTAGGCCTGCCATTCTTCACCCTCGATCATTTAACCCTGCTGAAAACCAATTCATTCGAGTTCGCTCCCCTGGCTACCGCCAAGGAATCATACCCGGTGGTGATCTTTTCGCACGGCTACCTTATGGGCTATTTGCAGCAAAACACGTCGCTTATGGAAACCCTGGCAAGTCACGGCTACATTGTATTTAGCGTCGCCCATCCTTACCAGGCATTGGCTGTCCCAATGGCAGATGGTTCGTTAGCGCTTTTCGCGGCCGAATTCCAGCAGCTCTTCAGCGAAGACCCAGATTTTAAGCAACAAACCTTGCGCACCTGGGTAGCCGACATGCGTTTTGTGATCGACAGCCTGGAAAACAAAACCATTTTCCCGCAGTTCAATAACAAAATGGACTTCGGTCGCTTAGGTATTGGCGGTATGTCGTTTGGCGGTGCAGCCGCGAGCCTGCTATGCCTGGAAGATGCCCGCTGCCAGGCCGGATTTACCTTCGACAGCCCGCAATATGAACCGGTGCTCTCGACACCCATGGAGAAGCCGTTTCTCTTTTTCGAGGCCGAGGAAAGCCAATTTGCTCCCCGCAGCGTTTATGAAGCCGTGGCAGCCCCGGCCTATTGGGTAATCATCGATGGGGCTATCCACAATGATTTTACCGATTTGACGATGGCCTCGCCCCTGGGCAGCTTGCTCGGGTTAACCGGTACGATTCGCGGTGATCAGATGTTACGCATTCTGAACGCCTATACCCTGGCGTTTTTGGACCGCCATCTAAAAGAGGTCCAGCGTCCACTGCTTTATGGGCCTTCAGCCGATTTTCCCGAGGTGAAAATCGAATTCCGCAACATTCCCTAACTGCCTGGTCTGCACCTTCTCCGGGTAAAGGGCGATTCACCCAACTTCCTGGGAGGGGTAGAAAAATTGCCCTAAGATTGCGCCTGCAAAAAGTTAACCCCTTTCCATTCACGTTCCAGAATCGGGCCCAGCAGGCCGTTCTCGCTCGAATCGATGACATAATCTGCTTTTTGGCGCACATGCTCGCTCCCATGTGCCAGGGCGAAAGAGCAGTCCGCGAGCGCAAACATGCCCAAGTCGTTATCGCCATCTCCGACGGCGATCAGGCGCATTTCCTCCAAACCAAGCGACACCATGATCTTTTTCAATCCTCTGGCTTTATCTACCCCCTGCGGGGTAGCCTCGTAAATATTCGACAAGCTGTAATTACCCTGGATGGGTAAACCCTCCAGTTCGTTGGCCACCGAATCCAGCACACTGCGCTGCTCGGAAAGGCACATCCATTTGCTAAACGCCGGCAGATGGGCTGCATCTGGCTGATACATGAGCGGTTCGAAACCGTACATTTCGATCCCACGCGCGCCGGCAGGGGTATCCCACAATTGCCATACCTGGCGCTCCCCCTGGAACAAAAATGTCGCCTCGGGATGACCCAAACCAACCTTAACCAAGGCCGCCGCAACTTGGTGAGAAAAAAGGAGATGCTCCAAGAGCCTCTCGCCAGGGAGATAGGACAAGGCTCCGTTGTGAATCACCAGAGGATAATTCACCGGTCCGCCATTCGACAAACCATTGCCCACCAATGGTCGGCGTACACCGGATAGCGAGCGCCCGGTGGCGAAGATTAAGGTGAACGGCAGCCCTCGTTTGAGCAGGGCGGTATCTTGCGGGTGAAGCCGGTCATTTTCCAGTAATAACGTGCCGTCCAGATCAACCGCCAGAACGGTCTGCGCAGATTTCAATCACAACCTCCAGGCGTAAAGAATACTATAAAATCATTCCAGTCTACGGGCTGGTTGGGTAACCACCCAAAACCAACTTATTCTTTTTCACAACCGGTCAGGACGCAAAATGGATCGATCGGCAGGAAAGCGCCAGACACCCTCCACAGACAGTAGGTGGCCATCTCCTCCTGCGACGCCGATAGGTCATAGTGGGCCATGCTGCCGAAGGTCGAACCGGCTGGTCCGGCGCGCATTTCCAGGTGCAGATGCGGGTTAAGCGCATTGCCGCTCTCACCCACCGCGCCGAGGGTTTGCCCACAGGTTACAGGGTCATCCATCTTCAGAAGGGGGGTATCCTGAAGATGGGAGTAGAGCAGATACAACGAGCGCGCTTGCTGTCCAAACCAATCTTCATGGTAAGCCGGGCAGCTTAATGGCCCACCGGTCAGCGGCCCAAGAAGCGCATCTGGCAGGTTGAGCCTTCCGACCCAGCCCGGATTCATACCCTCGAGGGGGGTTTCGATGATGATCGAGTTCCCGTAAGGGAAGCGGTTAGCAATCACCCCGACCACCTGCCCAGCCAGCACTGCCTGGACCGGCATACCCGCTAATGCCACCCGGCTGTCGGGTCTAAATTCGGCCAAATCGACTCCCTGGTGGGGTTCATCGCTTCCCAGGGGCGGCGGATTATAGGGGTTGGAGACCTGTGCGGTAAGCTGAGTCAAGGTATATTCGGAAAGCGGCGAACAGATCTCTGGGGTAGGGTTTGGGGTGGGCGGTGGGGTGGCGGAGGGTGCCGGCGGAGCAGGGGTACTCGTGAGGGTCGGGGATATGGTTATCGTTTGGGTTGGGAGCACGACCGGCGGGGTGGGCGGTATTTCTGCGGCAGCGCAGGCTGACAGAAACAGGAGCACCAAAAGGATCACCATCAAGGGCACGGTCCGCATACAAGAATTTTACACCAGCACACTGCTCGCAACCAAGACGAACCATGTCTGAAAAACCTCCTTTTGCCCTCTCCAAGCGCCAGGCGGTGTCCTCGCTCCTACAACGGCGGAACAGGTCTTTCTAATCGCCCAGAAGCTGCTCTTTTTTCTTGCCCAACTGTAATAATCTTCGGTGTCGCTCTAGATAATATCCGGCCGAAAGCGCAAGCACCAAGGCCGCGATCGCCAAGATCGTCTGTGGTGAAAGCTCTTTGACATCCACGATGATAACCTTACGCACAGTCGCAATCAAGGCTACTTCCAACACGACTTCGATCCGAAAGATATGTTCAAGCAGGTACGTTTTGATCGTTTCGACCAACTCGATGCCGATCATGATCAATAATACATAACCAAAGAACTCCAAAAGAACCGCCCCCTCCGGCATGAGGAGGGGATTGGAAATCAACTCTTCAACCATCGTACGAACCAGGTTGATCGTCGCCGCTAATATTACAACTGCCATCAAAACGATCAGGGTAATAAATATTAGCTTTTCGAAGTATTTTAATCCGACACCCATTTACCGTATCCTCAGAACTAACAGGCTAAAACGATCAAACTACAGCAGCCATTGCTTCTATAATTTTTGGCAGATCGAAAGATGGAGGACGAACAAGTTCACGTCGCCCTATTATATCTTAATCACCCTGAGTCTACAGAAATACCTCGTTAAAAAGGATTGACCGTTATTTTTAAAGGAGCGGCGAAGGCTTTCCCCCTACATGCCGGTACTATCCTGTACCATAGAGGCGTTTTGCGGTGGAATCAAGGATCCGGTTAAGGATCTTTTGCAGAAAATCACCGCTAAAATGATAAAATGATGAATGGAAGGATCGGAATGGAATCGAAGAAGGGCTTACAATGAAAGATACCGTCCACCTCGATCAGACCTCTACCCAGGTGATTTACACGGTCGTTCGCCAGATTCCGTACGGCAAAGTCGCTAGTTACGGACAGGTCGCCCGGATCGCCAAACAAGGCATCCAGCCCCGCCAGGTAGGCTATGCGCTGGCTGCCTTGAAATCGGACAGCGATGTTCCCTGGCAACGGGTCATCAATGCCCAGGGACGGATCAGCCTGCCCGGTGTTAGCGGTGTCATCCAAAGAAAAATCCTGACCGAGGAGGGTGTCGGATTTGACGAACAAGACCGAGTTGATTTCGAGCGCTTCGGTTGGGATGGGCCGGGTGGTTAATTTGCCAGGATCAGGAAAAAAATGGTCAGGGTAGATCCCCTCGCGATTCTAAGCTAAGAAAATCTCAACCAAAAAGAGAGTATATCGATATGCCCGCCATCAAAGACCGGCTGCTCATGTATTATATACAAGCCAACAAATTTAGCCGGGGAACCCTGGAGATCATCCGCGTCTCGATTAAAAGCTTTACCCTGTTGCGTGGCGCAGAAGCAGCCGCCAGCTTGTCCTATTATGCCTTGTTTTCACTATTTCCATTGATTTTGATCCTCATTTCGGCCTTATCGTTTTTACTCAAAACCAATGAAGCGGTTGAAGCAGTCGTAGAATTCGTCCTCCAGATCATGCCCGGGGCGCATAGCCTGATCGAACGTAATCTACAAGTCATTCTCAATCAGCGGGCGGCCTTTGGGGCGGTCGGGATCATCGCTGCGCTTTGGTCTGCATCCGGTTTCTTTAATACCCTGGTGCGTAACATCAATTTTGCCTGGCAGAATGTCAGACCGTGGGATGTGATTCGCACCCGGTTATTAGCCTTGGCAATGATCGGGATATTAATCATCCTCTTGGTGCTCTCGTTGGCCTCGTCGGCGATCATCAATATTATTCGTCTGGCCGATCCGGTCATCTATGACAGCATTCAATTAGAGGATACCCTATTGTGGCCGTATGTCCGTTTGATCGTGCCGGCGCTCTTTTCCTTTTTATTGTTCTTATCCACTTACCGCTGGATCCCCAATACGCGCCCACCCTGGCAGGCTTGCATCTCGGGTGCTATTTGGACTTCGGTCGCCTGGGAAATGGCCAAATACGGGTTTGGTGTCTATCTTGCGAGTGGTCTGGCGCAATACGAACTACTTTACGGATCATTGGGAACGGTTTTGGCATTGCTGTTTTACATCTATATCAGCAGTGTCATTGTGTTATTGGGGGCGCATCTGACTTCCACAATTGACCGCCGCCAGAAGCTCCGTAAATCTAAGGATCTGGAAGGTGATACTTGAATCAACGATCCCCACTCCGCGGAGTGGGGATCCGATACCTATAAAAAATACCGATCATGCTACTTTTTAGCCTGGTACAGGCTTTCGACGAAATCCCAGTTGACAACCGACCAAAAGGCTTTAACATAATCTGGGCGGCGGTTTTGGTAATTCAGATAATAGGCGTGTTCCCAAACATCTAACCCGAGCAGCGGGAAATGACCCTCCATGTATGGGCTATCCTGATTGGCAGTCGAATAGATTTGCAGTTTCTTGGCACCATCTACTACCAGCCAGGCCCAACCGGAACCGAAGCGGGTAACGGCTGCGCTGCTGAATTTTTCGATAAAAGCGTCCAGGGAGCCAAAAGCGGCATCGATCTCTTTTGCAACGGTTCCAACCGGCTGTTTGTTGCCCCCGGGAGCAATCCACTCCCAGAATAAGGTGTGATTGAGGTGTCCGCCACCATGGTTGCGAACCGCTGTGCGAATGCCTTCTGGCACTTCGCTGATACGACCGAGGATCTCTTCGATTGGGCGGTCGAACCATTCGGGTGCGCTTTCCAAAGCTTTATTAAGATTGGTAACGTATGCGGCGTGATGTTTGTCGTGGTGAATTTCCATTGTACGGGCATCGATATGAGGTTCCAGAGCGTTGAACGCGTATTTAAGGGCGGGCAATTCGAATACTTTAGCCATCTTTCAATCCTTTCGATTCCTAACTTATTTTTTTTACCCCCAAACCGACCAGGGGTTAGATATTTAACATTATTAAGATAATAATACTGCATTTAGAATTGCATGTCAATTTTGGTTCTCGCAAAATCATAAGAGATTCGTCCAAGTGGGCGATATCCGCCATCACCCATCCCCCGCCAAGTCATCACCCTATGTTCAAGAAATGAAATTTAACCTACGGACAATTTAGATAAAACCGGAAGGTACGCTATCGAAAACGCCTCTCTTTTCATAAGGCATTATGCGCAATGGTTGTAGAACCCTCGGGATCCGTGGTTAGACCAGGTTGACCGCGACCCGAAGATTCTTACGGGTGCGTTCAACACGGACTACTTTTCCATGCACCAACAAAGAGTCGCGCCCTTCAACGTGGGGGATATTCAAAGCTATTTCGTTGCCTGGCTGTAAATCCAGGGTGGGTTCGGTTGAGAACAGAATTCCCACAGCACTTACGTTGATCGTCACGCAAGGCACGCGCACCGGATCGACAATGGTAATTGCCCGTTCCCAATCGATCCGGTTGGCCCGGCGGGTATTGACAAAATCGGGTGCTAAACGATCATCCATACTACCTCCAAATCCTTCCCATCAACTCATGGGTATGATTTAAAAAATTCTAGCATTAAATCGCATGGTTGGAAAGCGCGGCAAACCGGGAAATCACAGGCTGCCCAACGAGTCGTCCATAAGCCCTCCAGCCGCTGGAGGGGCACATCTTGGGTGATCTAAAGATGGTGCTCCGCGCAGCGACCCAAGATGACCTAACCATTTAACTTGTGCTATAATCCCAAAATATCCACCGAACCGGCCGCGGGCCGGTTCTTCTATCGATAATTTACTGAGAAATATAATGAGATCTTCAAAAACGATACAAATGTTATTGGCGACCGCTCTGGTCCTGGGCTTAGGGATCATCCTGATCGTATGGGCGGTTCCCTACCTGGCGCGCACCTTTAGCCCAGTCCGTTCCGCCGAACAGGTTGGGTACGATTCCAGTACCGTGCGGGCCGAGGTGATAGAGATCATCGAAGAGGGTCAAATTACCCTGGGTGGACAGGCACAAACATTCCAGGTTTTTCTGGCGCGGGTGGTCGAAGGCGATTACCTCGGTCAGATTATTGAAGTTGATTACGGCCTGCGCCAGGTTCGCCCAGAAGGCGCTGATGTCCGCCTGGGTGAGCAGGTGCTACTTTCCATTGGTCAACGCCCAGATGGTGAACAAGTAGCCTTCTTTATCGATTTCATCCGTTCCGGAAGCCTTCTACAACTATTCCTGGTCTTCGTGTTGATCAGTGTGTTGATCGGCGGATGGAAGGGTTTTCGCGGGCTGATCGGGATTGCCTTCAGCCTGGGGGTCATCATCTTCTTTATTTTGCCACAGATACTGGATGGCAAGGACCCTGTTTTGGTCGTCCTCGCCGGTTCATTTATTTTTCTTTCCGTATCCCTTTACCTGGTATATGGATGGAACCTTAAAACTCACTCGGCGGTTTTGGGAATTTTGATCTCCCTGGTCATTACGGGAGGGTTGGCGGTATTTTTCGTCGGCTTTACCCGCCTGACCGGCTTTGGAGATGAAAACACCATGTTTCTGGTGCAAATGGTCGATAAACCCATCGACCTGCGCGGGCTGCTATTAGGTGGGATGATCATCGGCGCGTTGGGTGTATTGGACGATCTGGTAATCAGCCAGGCCTCGGCTGTATTCGAACTACATGGGGTCAACCCCGACTTAAAACTGAGCTACCTTTACAAACGAGCCATGAATATCGGACGTGACCATGTTGCGGCCACGGTCAACACCCTGGTACTGGCTTATACCGGAGCAGCCCTGCCCATGCTGCTGCTCTTCTCCCTAAGTGATCAGAATTTGGGCCTGGTGATCAATATGGGGTATATATCCGAAGAAATTGTACGCACCCTGGTCGGGTCCATCGGGTTGTTTGCCTCGGTGCCTATTACAACCGGACTGGCATGCCTGGCAGCAGTCCACGCCGACCGGCTGGGCAAATTCCGCGCCTTTTTCGGTCCGGAGAACTCCTCAGGAAGTCACAGCCACGGGCATTAGATCCCGATCCAACCTTGGCGCACTCCCACCCGGACAGCATCTGCCCGGTTGAGGACCCCCAATTTGGCGTAGATAGCCGAAATGTGATACTTAACCGTATGTTCACTGATCCCAAGGACGAGTGCGATTTGTTTATTGGTCAAACCGAGGGCGAGCTGTTGAAGAACCTCATTTTCCCGCGGGGTCAGGCTTTCACCATCCCCCTCACCGGCTATTGGCGGTTGGTTCTTAGAAAAAATGCCCGCCAGCAACCCGGGTGAACCCACCAAAAGGCCTTCGTAGATCGCCCTTACCGCCGCACACACCGTACCGGCATCCGAATCCAGGCTCACCACACCCCAGGCGTTGTGGTTAAAAACCTCTGGCCGCGGCAGAAGTGCCTCCCCATCGACCGCCAGGAAAAGCACCCCTACCCCGGCCAGGTACCTGGTAAACCATTCCGGATTGCGGGCAGCGCCAGTGGTTGTTATCAGCACGTCACCGGTGGGTGGCAAGCCCTGCAACAAGTCTAAAGTTGGGGCCTCCGCCACAATTTCAATACGTTCGTCGGCAGCCAGTAAAACGCGCAAACCGGCCCGAATTGCTCCGCTGGGTGTCACCAGCACTACCCGGATGGGTTCGTTTTCTACCGGGGTGACATTCAAGATCAAGTCTCCTATTGCTCGCCGACGGTAACCTGCAGGGTGTGCGGCTGGCCTCCCCGCAGTACTTCAACTGTCACCACTTTTCCGGCCAAATCGCTTACGAGAACAGCCAACAGGTCATCCGGATCGTTTACCAGCTTCGCATCGATGGCAACCAGAATATCACCCACGATTAATCCGCTTCGACCGGCCGGGCTGTCGCTTTCCACCCCGACCAATAGCAAGCCAGCCATCTGCTCGCGTTTTAACAAGGCACGAGCCGCATCCGGGATCGCGACCGGCTGGCTGCGTATCCCCAGGTAGCCACGTTTAATCCGCCCATGCTTTGCCAGGGTCGCGGCCGTCTCCCAGGCAATTGCGGCCGGGATGGATAAAAATGCGCCACCGGCCAAACCGGATGTATTAATGCCCAAGACATTACCATCAGCATCCACCAAGGGCCCACCGGAAAAACCCGGATACGGGATAGCATCCAGGCGGAAGTAGCTGCGCAGCAGACCGCCGCGGCGGGTGCGCACCGGGCCGCCAACTGCCGATATCAACCCAAGCCCGGCTTGTACGCCTTCGTAGGATGGCCGCCCAACAACCAGGGTGAGCTGCCCGACACGGCCTGGGTCAGGCGCTATTGGTGCGGGGGTCAGGCTTGCTTCAGACAAACGCAGAAGCGAAAGATCGCTGGAAGGGTCGCGACCGGCCAGTATTCCTGCCACCGAATTACCATCCGGCAGCAGAATGCGGATATCATCTTCACGCTCGACGACATGGTCGGCTGTTAGGACTAAGTCTGGACTGTAAGCCACACCACTGGCTGGCAGGCGTTTGCGCGCATCGACCAGGACCGTGTACGAAGCTGCCGTATCGACCGCGTGAACCATAGCCTCCGAAAGGGCTGCCAATGAATGTCCTTTGGATTCAGAAACCATCATTTACCTCCGTAAAACAAGTATAGCGGCGGGCACTCCGACGCGCAATCCACAGTCGAAAACCCGACGATAAACACAGTATAGGCTGCCGGGGCAATCTGCGCATCCGCCATTCTGCCAGGCTGCCAACCCAGAAGAATGGGTTAATCGTCAACACCCAAACCATGACAAGATAGCTGCATTCGAAATGGAAAACATCCTCACCCTCCTCAATTCACCCACCGGCGGCGGTCTGGCTGCCATGACCGCCGCAATTCTTTGGGCGGTTGCCTCAAACTGGTTCGCCCGTATGGGGCGCTACATCCGCCCAGTGGAAATCAACTTCCTAAAGGGTGGTTTGGCTTTGGTTTTGCTTACTTCCACCCTCTATTGGAGCGGCGGGGCATGAAGCGCCATCCCGGCCCAGGCATTTTGGCTGCTGCTAATCAGCGGCGCAGGCGGGATCGCCCTGGGCGATACGGCTTTTCTGGAAACACTTCAACATCTGGGCCCACGGCGCACTTTAATGCTGACGACGTTATCCCCGCCGATGGTGGCCCTGATTGGCTGGATTTTCCTGGGCGAAACCCTGGCCTGGAGCGCCTGGGCAGGCATCCTCATCACTATGGTTGGAATCGCCTGGGTCATCAGCGAACGCACCACCGGGGTGGACAATGCGGAAAATTTAACACGCGGTCTGATCGCTGGCGGAATCTATGCCCTGGCACAATCGAGTGCGCTGGTGCTCTCTCGTTACGCACTCACCCGTACCAGGGTAGGTTCGCTGCAACCGGCTATTTATTGTACGCCTTTTGGGGGGAGCCGTCTTTTTGGCGATTTGGCTCGCGGTAACCCGCCGGCCGCTGATCAGCCTGGAACGATTTAAACAAACACCCCGCCTGTGGGGGTTGTTGGCAGCCGCGACGCTGGTCGGCACGTACCTGGCAATCTGGTTGCAGCAAATTTCGGTCTCGTTAGCTCCGGCTGGAATCGTCCAGACGCTGCTTTCCGCAAGTCCAATTTTCATCCTACCTATCGCTGCTCTGGCAGGTGAAAAGCTAAGCTTACGGGCTGTCTTGGGTGTACTGGTTGCTTTGGTGGGTGTGGAGATTTACCCAAGGGGCGGTCCGAAATCAGGTTTCAAACCTGCCCTCCGTGTGGGAGGTACATGCCCACTCCCGAAAAAATCTTTTACCCCCACAAGTTGAGGGTTCTGTGACGTTTGATTACAATTCTCTGGGATGGGCACGGATGCCGCTCAACGTACCGATAATGACAATGAGCAGCAACAGGATCGTACCGGCGATAATTCCATTGGTCTGCTCACGGTTAGCGATCAATTCCGGCGGGAATGGAGTAGGTGTGGGGCGGGTATCCGTGGGGGTTACTCCAGGGCTTGCTGTAACTTCAAAAGCCGGTAGTAAAGATCGGGTCACGGCCGGAGTTGGGGTCACCGTTTCGGAGACGGCCGCTCTGCCGGCGATCACCGGCGGAGCGCTGATGGCCTGTATCGAAAGGAGTACCGTAACGACCACCCCTATCCAGAAAGTTTGTTGATTGAACCAAGGCGCGCGGGTAAAACGGTTCCTTAACCATCGGTTAAGCACAGTCTGAAAATTGTGGCTCATCAGGGTGCTCCTAATTTCTCAACCGCCAACTGCACCGCGTGAACCGGGTCGCTCTGATCACGAATGACCGATAGGACCCCATCTTTCATAACCGGACCCAGGCTGGCCAGGATTTCGTTGGGAGGTCGCACTTGAGCCGAAAGGACAACCTGGCCTACCAGCACCTGCAGAACCTGATTCGGCCAACCGGCTAAAGCGGCCGGGCGGGTGGGCAAGAAACCCGCCGCCTCGCTCCACTCGGAAAGAAATGGGCTTTCCACCAGAAATTCAGCCAGGCGGACACTTAATTCGTGGCGTTCCAGGTTTGGATCTGCCAGGGCCCACATCCACCCGGTTGCCTGGGTATAGGAATCGGTTCCAAGCGAGGGCAATAAAGCCAGACTGGTGTCCGGCGGTAATTCGGAAAGGTAGGCGGAGCTCCAGTTTACCACCCAATCGGCCTGATTCTCTTGAAAAGCCTGCCAGGCCTGACCAGCGGTCTGGTATTGAGCCAGCCAGGCCGGGAAGGTTCCTCTGCGCGCTCCATCTTGATAGAGGAGAAACACCTTGGTCAGCGCCTCGGGATTCAGAGTTGGTCGACCTTGGATATCCTGGACAATTCCTCCGGCCGAACGGTAGAGAGTCATCGTGATCATCGCTTGAGAATCGTCCACCGGAAAAATCAAAGGTTCGCCATGAGCGAAGATATCCTCCCAGGAAATGGGTGCCAAACCACCAAAAGCTGCCGGGCGGTATAGAATCACGAATGCATCTCCAGCAAATGGCAGCCCAAAGGGGCTGTCCTGCACCGAACCGAGCTGGCGCGCATAGGGGAACCAATCCGAGGTCTCAATCTGGGTGCTTAACCCCTCGATCGGGAATATCAGACCTTTTAAAGCGGCGGCCTCAAAATCGGTGCGGCTTAAGGCGACTAAAGAAGGCAGCGCTCCCGGCGCAGCCGCGCTGGCAGCGGTCAGCGCTTCTAATAAACTGCCTGGTCCACTGGGGGCTTTAACCCTGGAATTAACCAGAACCCCTGGGTTTTCTTCCATAAATTCATCCAGCCGGTTTTGTAGAATTTCTGAGGCTGGCGAATCCCCCTGCGGATCAAACTGCGGAGGTACCCAAATGGTCAAAGTCACTGGCCCGCTGATGGTCGGCAGAGGTTCAAAAGTAGCCGTCGGTTCAGGTTGGGGGGGTACGGATGCTCCATTAGGCAAAGGGGGGTTCGCTGCATTGGGGGGGAATAATCCTGGAAAAATTGGCTGCAGCCACTCCGCGCAGCCAGCCAATAAACCAAGAACCAGCAGCGCGCTGATCAGATTGAATAATCGCGGTCGGTAAGCAGCATTTTGAAGGTCTTTGCCTGAACGAGTATTCTTAATCTTCATGACCCATTAACCGGGTATTTGAGCATTTCTACCAAAAGAGCAACCGAATATTGAACATCCTCAAAATCTACCATCTCGGATGGCGAATGGACATAACGGCATGGGACAGAAAGACACCCGGCTGGAACACCCGCCCGAGAAATCTGCATCGCGCGCGCATCGGTGGAACCGCCTTCCAGGACTTCGAGTTGGTAGGGAATAGCAGCTTTTTCGGCGGTTGCGCACATCCAGCCCACGACCTTGGGGTCAGCGATCATACCCGAATCCTTGACTTTTATTGCAGGGCCTTTACCCAAGCTAACCGCCATCTTGTTCCCTTTGGGGGTATCGCCACAGAGGGTCACATCCACCGCAATCCCCAGCTCCGGGTCGATCCCATAAGCGGCAGTAACTGCCCCCCGAACGCCAACTTCTTCCTGAGTGGTAAAGACAAAATAGAGTTCATGGGGAGATTTTTTGAGCTGGCGCAACGACTCGATCAAAATCGCAACCGCGACACGGTCATCCATAGACTTCGCAACCAGTCGTTTGCCCAGATCGAGGAAGGGACGATCAAATCCGGCCACATCACCTATCCTGACTGGGCAGTCCGCTTTACTGGTGGCGCCGACATCGATGAAGAGTTTATCTATTCCATGAACTTTTTCCGGGTTTTCCAGCCTTTCGCCCCCAATCACTCCGGCAACGCCAGTGACGAAACGCACCCGCCCACCAAACATTGTATGGGCACGAATACCACCGATGGTTGTAAACCGCACGAAACCCTTTTCATCAATGTGGGTGGCGATTAACCCGATTTCATCCATATGAGCAGCCAGCATAATCCGTTTGCCGTCTTTTACCTGCTTTCCCTTACGAACGATCAGGTTGCCAAGTGCGTCGGTTCGCACTTCATCGGCAAAGTTCGCAACCTCGGTTTGAATCAGATCGCGCACAGCGCTTTCGTAACCCGAGGGGCCAAAGGTTTCAACCAGTTTTTGGATTAATGCCTTCATGAAGATCTCCTAAGAGCGAGAAAGCTTACCGCGATTCGGCCAAAACAGCCGGTGAAAGCCTTGCCAACGAATGGTAAAGCAAGGCCAGGGTATTTTGCCAGTCTTCCAGGCGGGCGACCATTACAGCCGTGTGGGCGTAACGCCCGGGCACCGATACGGAAACGACGGGGATGCCCTCCCTTTGGCGGTGAATGGCGCCAGCGTCGGTTCCCCCGCCCCCAGGCTGGCGAAACTGGTAAGGAATGTGCAATGCATCGCCTGTTTGCGCCAGATGGCGAACAAGGCGCGGGTCCGAAAGTGTGCCAATATCGGCGACGTAAATAGCCGGGCCGGCGCCCAGGCGGGTGTTATAGCGGGTATTTTCTTCGCCATCGTAATCCGGCAGGTCATTGGCCGGGGTAGAATCGACCGCAATCGCCACCTGGGGATTCAAGGCATAGGCCGCTACCCGCGCGCCGCGCAAACCGACCTCTTCTTGCACCGTGAATGCCGCCAGAAGTTCCACATTTTCGGGCGGATTCTTTACAAGTTCAATTAATGTCGCTACACCCAGGCGGTTATCGAGCGCTTTACCCATCAGGCTTGGGCCAACTTGCAAGAAACGGGTGGCGAAGCCAGCCCGGTCGCCGGGTTTTACTTTCTTGGCATTCTCAGGTCCCAGGTCGATGCGCAATTGATCCATCGGAATGACATTTTGGCGCTCCTCCGCAGTGGTCAAATGAATCGGGCGCGCACCGATAACCCCCGCTAAATGCTCCTTACCCACCAGAACCGGTTTGCCCACCAGTTGGCGCGAATCGATTCCGCCCACGGTTTCAAAACGGAACCAACCGCCATCTTCATCCTCCACAAGCATGAAGCCAATTTCATCCATATGGGCAGCCACCATGACCCGCAGAGGATCCTTGGCCTTGCTTTTCCGCACCGCCAGGATATTACCAAGCGCATCCACTTTGAAATCATCGACCTGAGTTTCGATTTCCTGGGCGATAATGGCGCGCACCTCGCGTTCATCGCCCGAAACTGCTATAGCATTTGAAAGCCGCTCGAGCAGGGCGATTTGACGATTATCGATGGGTTGAATTGAGACGTTCATAGATTATTCTTTATCACTTCGCTTTTCCAGGGACGTGTTTTAATATAATATTCGTTAACATTCCCAAGTAAGAAAAATTTAAAAAGTAATGGCAGTTTTCTACTAAACGTTGCAAATCTCTCCTCCTCGCCAACCAACCGCCACCGTCCACAAAATTAACAAAAGCACGATTTTCCCCATACCGATTATTAGCATGTCGCACTTCATCGAAAGCTGTTAACATATCACGCGCCTTATTTGTTTGGCCGCTGCTGGTAGTTTCTTGAAACGAACTCATGATGATAACCCATGGATTTTCTAATGATGGAACAGCAAAATCTATATCTGTTTTAATAAATCGCGAGCGTCCACTTTCGAATGGAATAACTCCATATCGGAACCGCTTCCTTTGCTAATCATTCCAGGATAAACGGGCAATTTCATCCTCTCTTAAATTTACAATAAACTCTGCTATCAAGTAACCAGCCCGGGCGATATCTTTAAGCGAGACCAGCTCGACCGGGGTATGCATGTAGCGTAGAGGAATGCCAATCACCATGGTCGGGATGCCCTCAGCCACAACCTGCATGGCGAACGCATCTGTGCCGGAGTGGCGCGGCATGATCTCGATTTGAGCCGGCAAATCGAGCCGTTCGGCGGTTTCTTTGAAGTTTTTTGTCAAGGCCGGGTGAATGTTCGGTCCGTAACCTACGGTTGGGCCTTTGCCCAGCGGGAAAGTGCGGTAGTCAGAAGGTCCCCCAGGACCTTTTGCAAAGGTCACATCGATCGCAACAGCAATGTCCGGGCGGATTTGAAACGGGGATGTATATCCCCCGCCCAAGGTGATCTCCTCCTGCACGGTAGCGGCTGCCCACACATCCCACTTGTGATGGCGGTTGCGCAGTTCTTGCAAACAGGCGGTGAGGGCTGCCACCGATGCGCGGTTATCCAGGCTGTGACCAGCCAGGATATCGGCACTCAGCTCGACCGGTGTTTGGGCAAACGAAATCAAATCACCCGCGCGGACCAGCTCAGCGACTTCATTGGCCAGCAAGCCGGTATCCACCATCAGATATTTGATCGCCACGGCTTGGGTGTGGTTAACTTCACCAGGGAGCAGGTGCGCTGCCGGTTGGACGATAACTCCAGTCAGCTCGCGGCGGGCATGGACGGTCACCCATTGACCTGGCAAAATACGCGCATCCACCCCGCCAATATCGGTGAAGCGCAGGAGGCCTTCGACAACATCGGTCACCATCAGACCGATAGCATCCATGTGGGCAGCTAACAAAATGCGCGGTCGGGGTTCGGTTGAGCAGCCCCGTTTCAGGCCGTGCAGGCTGCCAAGGGGACTGACGGTCAGCTCATCGACCAGCGGCCGCCAGGTTTCGGCAATGGCCTCGCGCACCGGTAATTCGTGACCCGATAGTCCCGGCAGCGAGATCAACGTCTTCAGGAAGTCTTTGATCTCAATCATCGGTGGTATTGTTTTTCCTTGGCTCAAGGGGCAGGTGGAACTGGAGTCTCCGTTGGAGGGATCTCGGTCGGCGTTGGTTGGATAAGGGTGATCGTAGGAGTCGGCGTATAGGTTGGGGTAAGAGTTGGCGTTTCGGTTCTTGTAGGGGGAACGAAAAGGGTAAACGTCATCGTCGGTGTCCAGGTAATTGTGGCAGTGGATGTTTCCGTTGGGGTCGCTAATATAAAAGGAGAGGGGGTAAACGATGGCGTTATCAAGATGGGCACGAATGGTTCGGTGGGAGTCAACGATGGGGTGGCGGTGGGCTGAGCGGCTTGTTGGCCAAGTTGAAATATGACTAACCCGACGCAATAACAGGGCAGCGTAGCAAGGATGATGAAAATGAGAATCGAACGGATACGGGCGCGGCGCTCAGTCCGGATTGCCATCGAGGGGTCTCCAATCAGGGTTGATCATAACATGGGCCGCGTAGGGTGACAAGACACATCGCCAGCCCTGTTATTGTTCAGCGAATTTGACACCCACTAACTGTTCAGGTCGAGTTGGGTGGTATGCGGCGGTTGGCATACCGCCCGGCCATCCTGCGCTTGATGGTACCTGAAACCCATACCACCCAACCTACTCCTGTTGAACTAAAACATTCGCTGAGGTCAAGATGACATTTCTGTTGAACATTTAGTGAGCACTAAAGACCGCCGTTAAGCTTTTAAGGCTGCCCCTCTCTCACATTTTCCCCCTTAGCGGCGCGCATTTCCTGGCGCACGGCCAAATACAGGTTTTCAGCTTTTAGCTCACTGAGGGTATAGCAAGGCCCTTCCAAATGGTCGGCCAAGGCCTGGGCTAACCCTTGGTCGAAAGCCATGTGTTCCATATTGATCACCACACAGTGAATATCATCCTCCGCAATCCGGTGTGCGATCCGGTAAGCCTCTTCCTGTGGCGGTAATTGACCCATCGCCACATTACCCGCCCCATCCGTTAGGACGATCAGCAAAGGCATGACATCCGGGTGAAGGGTCTGCTCGCGGTGCAATACCTCGTGGGCCAGTTTCAAACCGGCGGAGAGTGGTGTTTTTCCGCCGACCGGGATATCGCCCAAGGCACGTTGAGCCAAAACGATTGAGTTGGTCGGCGGCAGTATCAAGGTCGAACGGTCTTTTTGAAAAACGATCAACCCTACCCGGTCACGGCGTTGGTAGGCATCGGCCAACAAAGAAAGGATGGCACCTTTGGTCGCCTGCATCCGTTCGGCAACCGCCATCGACCAGGAGGCGTCTACCAGGAACATGATCAAATTGGCCGCCTTACGGACACGCACCTTACGCATGTAGTCCGTCGGCCGCACCGAAAAGGCTACCCGCTTAAGCTCTTCGGTACGTTGGCGCTGGTAAGGCGCCGCTGCCCGAATGGTCGCATCGAAAGCCAGGTCGTCTGCTTTGCCTGCGGATGGACGCGATTGAACATACCGCCCCCGTTTTCGGTCGGTCCGTGTGCGCGACCGCCGCCCGGCAAAACGACGCACCATTTTATCTAACGGGGTATCGAGCCGGCGAGGTTCGAAGGATGGCCCAACCCGCACCTTTTCTCCACCCTCCCACCACTGGCTGTTCTTTTGGTCGAAGACGTCCTCTTGCTGCTGCCCAGGTTCTGGAATTCCTTGAGGGAGCGTTTCCTGAGCCGCTGCTCCCTCGTTCAGGCTTTTTTTTGCTGGGTCCGTTCTTCTTCAAGGGTTTTGGTTTCTTCGCTCCGTTGGCCGGTCGAGCTGGCACCCTGAAGCTGCTCGATCCTGTCTTGCAATTCTTCCATCGTGATTTCTTCCTGCTGGAAGGGGCCGCGGCGAATCCGATGCGGTAAGGCCAGTTCGGCTGCCAGGGCAATATCACGCCCGTTAATGGTCGTACGGCCCTCAAAAGCGGCCTGGGCGCGGGCTGCCTTAAGGATGACAAGATCCGCGCGGTGGCCATCCACGTGCAGCGAAGCAGTCAATTGAGCAATCGGGAGCAAGTCGCGGCTGGTGTAGGTTACCACATCCAGCAGGGCGCGCGCCTGATCAATTTGGTGCGATAAGATTTGCTCCTTTTCTAACCAGGCTTCGCGGAATTTTTCTGGGTTGGACTCGAAAGTGAGATTACGTTCCATAATTTGGACACGATCTCGGGCATCGCGGATGCCGTAGATTTCAACAGAAAGGGCAAAGCGGTCTAAAAGCTGCGGGCGTAAATCGCCTTCCTCCGGATTCATCGTGCCCACCAGAATGAAACGGGCCGGATGGGAGAATGAAATGCCTTCGCGCTCGATGATATTCATCCCCATCGCTGCCGAATCGAGCAAAATATCCACGACGTGATCGTCGAGCAGGTTTACTTCATCGATATATAACAGACCGCGGTTGGCAGCCGCCAGCACGCCCGGCTCGAAGGAGCGTTCACCTTTTTGGATGGCTTTTTCGATATCCAGTGTGCCGACAACCCGGTCTTCGGTCGCTGAGATGGGCAGGTTAATGAAAGCGGTCGAACGGGTTTTTGTGGGCAGGCTGCTGCCGTTGCTCACCCGCTCTCGGCACTCGGTACACCAGGTGACGGCATTTTCCGGGTCACAACCGAAACGGCAGTCGTCCACCACCCGCACAACGGGCAGAAGGGCTGCCAATGCGCGGGCTGCGGTTGATTTGGCCGTTCCGCGCTCGCCGCGAATCAAAACACCACCAATGCGCGGATCGACGGCATTTAATACCAGGGCACGTTTCATGCGCTCCTGTCCGACAATAGCAGTAAATGGATAAATCACCGCCATAACTTTGGTTTGATCCCTTTCGGCTTGCCAGTAAGATTTTGCGAACGAAGGATAGTGTATCATAGGTACGAAATCGAATCAACACGGGGGTGGTTAACCAAAGAATGGCGGGGGATCCCGCCATTCTTCATAGGGAAAGTCCTTCTACGATTACGGAGTCATCCCCGGACACCTGCCTTCAAATTCGCCGCGCATGCCTCGCCCAAAACCTCTCCGGAAAGCTGGCTTTTCCTTTAACCTATCGGCCTGCTCCTGGGTGATCACACCATCCGCTAAGGCACGGTCAATCGCGGTCAGCCGGGTGGATTCTTTCAAATCGCGATAATCCGCCAGGGTTAAGCCCTGCTCAATCGCGATATCGATTACTCTTTCACCCTCATCCAGGCGGGACTGAAACTCTTCAACCGTTAGATCCAGTCCTTCTGCCAAGGCGGCGATAATGTATGGTTGGATCTGGCCAGCATTTCGGCCCCACATTCCATGGCGGTTCACACCGGAAGGGTTTTCACCACTCGATTCCGTTGGTGGGGTGGTTTGTGCATATACCGAACCCACAACCGCCACTAAACCGGCTACACCCAACAGGATCGCAATAACTATCAAAGCTTTCTTCATTTATGTAACTCCTTATCGTCAGGGTACCAACAAATTTCTATAAGGATCGTATCGCAATTTTATGAAGAAGCTGTGAAGATGCTGCGAAGGTTTTATAAAATTTTTTGCTACAGCAAATTAAAAGGGTTAGAAAACACCCAACCCATTAAGGATTCACTTTCTGCCCACTGGCAGGATGCAAACCGGCACTTCGCCCTCGACGATCCCAGCCGCCTGTATAACCTGATCTTCATGAAAGGCTCCAACGAAAACGGTGCCGATCCCCAATGGAACCGCCTGGAGGTAAACGTTTTGAGCTACACTGCCCACCTCCATATAGACATACCGCTCCCCGCGCTGTCCGTATCTTCGGGTTGTGCGTTCGAAAATCGCGGTAATCAGAATGGAGGCCGGGGCATTCAAAACCCACTCCTGGCCAAGCGACGCCTCTGCCAGAGCTTCCCGGATATCGCCTTCAAGAGTCAGGGTCAGAGCATGTTCCGCTGGCAAGTATCGATAGACCCCCGCAGATAGTCCTTCTACCTCGCCAACCACCAGGTAGACCTCTAAAGGGTAAAGGGCCCCAGCCGATGGAGCCGTGCGTTTGCCCGAAGGATCGGTTATACCCTGGGCGGCCCAAAGCAGTTGGGATACATCGCTGAGCGCCAGCCCGCCTTCCTGATAATCCCGTATGGAGCGCCTCGTCAACAGAGCCTCTTCGATGGATGTTTCGCTATCCATTACTGGGGCTGGTAATACAACCCACTCTTCAGGTATGAGAGCTGGCGTGCTTTGTTGGGCCAGGAAAATCTGCGCCACCCCCCAACCCAGACCGACCAAGATCACGACCCCCACGATTAACCCAATCACTATCTTATTCATATCCATCACCTTTGATAAGCCTGCTTAAAAACTCCGTAAAAAGGCTAAAGGGATTGCTTTCTCATTCACCTATCCACCTTGTGGCCCAAAATCCCATTAGACTCAAGCGAAGAACGTGATTCTGCTCCAATATGCGGATCTGTCCAGCCACCATCGCCAGGATGTTAATACCCTGATGAATCTTATCCCGCTTTACTTGGAGATTCGCTGCCCGTCATTCACCATCGAGTAACCCCTGCTCCACCAGCCAAGAGCACACTTTGGTGTCGATCTGGTCGCGGATTGCGCGGAATTTTTGAATGGTCGCTTCCTCGATGCCGACAAATGCTGCCGGATCCTCGAACGGCCAGTGTAAACGCATACCCATTCCGGGGAAGATCGGGCATTTTTTTTCCGCGTCGCTGCAGACCGTGATCACATAGCCAAAATGAACTCTGCCGATGTAATTTATCAGGGACTTGGAAGTATGCTGGCTGGTATCCACCCCGATTTCATCCAGCACCTTAATCGTATAAGGATGGACGTCCTTCGGTTGCAACCCGGCGCTGTGAACCTCGAAATGTTCGTCAGCATATTTACGCAACAAGGCTTCGGCCATCTGGCTGCGGGCTGAATTACCAGTGCATAGGAAGAGCACGCGGGTTTTGTTCATAATGGACCTGGAAACCTAATCATAGAGATGCTCCATCACACCTGCAAAGGTTCTAAAAAACCAACACTGATTGTTCTATTTTAAATATTCCAGGTTAATTCTATATGTATACCTGGTTAACAAATCATGATCAGACATCCTGCAAACCCAGGGGGCGCATACCGTTAAATATCACCAGCAGTGATATACCCATATCTGCCATAACCGCCAGCCACATGGTTGTCCACCCGCCCATGGCCAGCAGGATAAAGATCAATTTGGTCGCCAGGCTAAAGGCCACATTTTGGTGGATCAAACGCTGGGTCAGGCGAGCCATGCGCATCGCGAACGGTAAACGGGCCAACCCATCCGACATCAAGACCACATCGGCGGTTTCCATCGCCTGGGCTGAACTAGCGCCTCCTATGGCAATCCCAACCGATGCGGAAGCCAGCGCTGGGGCGTCATTGATCCCATCACCGACCATGACCAGCTCGCCAACCTTTTCGCGCAGCATTTTTACGATGGTAACTTTTTCTTCTGGCAGCAGACCGGCAAACACCTGGTCAATTCCCAGGCGGTTGGCTACGATCTGAGCAGCATTGGCATTATCACCGGTCAACATGATCAGTTCCTTGCCCAATTTTTTTAATGCCGAAGCAACCGCGGCACTCTCCGGGCGCAACGTATCACTGACCGCAAGATAGCCGCGCACGCGTAAACCATCCGAAACCAGCATTGTGGTCTGACCAGGCGCTTCTGCAGATTGGACCCAGTCGCAAAGTTGGGTGGTGTGCGGGTGTTCGGCCTCGAACAGGCGATGGTTACCAATGGACGCCATCAGCCCGTTGACCTTGCCCTGCAGCCCGAGCCCTGCCATTGTGGTGACCTCTTCGGCTGGTGGATACTGCTCAGATACACCTCTCGCCTCGGCTGCCTGGACTACCGCTTGGGCCAGTGGGTGGCTGCTGCGTCGTTCCAATGAACATGCCAGGGCCAGCACATCGTCACATTCCACGCATGGATCTTCTTCCAGGCAGTCGACAGAACGAGCGGCAGTCACTCGCGGAACGCCAAGGGTCAAGGTGCCAGTTTTATCGAAAGCGATCACCTTTACTTTATCCAAGGCTTCCATATAGGCTCCGCCTTTAAATAGCACCCCGCGCCGAGCTGCGGCAGCGATCGAACTGACAATGGTGACGGGCGTGCTGATAACCAACGCGCACGGACAGCCGATCACCAACAAGGCCAACCCACGGTAAATCCAGCCTCGGGTGCCATCTGGCAGACTAAAAAATGGCTGCTCAAAAAGCAGTGGCGGCAGGACCGCAACCAGTAAAGCCAAAACCAACATAGCTGGTGTATAAATGCGGGCAAATTGGTCGATGAAACGCTGTACCGGGGAGCGGGACGCCTGAGCTTGCTCAACCATGCGGACAATCCGATTTAAGGTGTTGTCTTGCGCCAGGTGAGTAATTTCAACTTCCAGGGTGCCGCTCCCGTTAATCGTACCAGCGAAGACCTCGTCGCCAAACGATTTGTGCACCGGCAGACTCTCGCCGGTTATCGGCGCCTGATTTAGGTCGCTCTCACCGCTCACGACCCGCCCATCCATCGCCACGCTTTCACCGCCAAAGATCAACATCCGGTCGCCAATTTGTAAGGATTCAACCGGAAGGACTTCCTCGCGCCCATCCCGCAAACGGACAGCCATCGGCGGGGCAAGCTTGGCCAGCTCGCTGATCGAACGCCGGGCCCTATCGGCAGCATAGCCCTCCAGGGCTTCGGCAATTACGAACAAAAAAATCAAAGTGGCAGCTTCGGGGATCTCTCCGATTAATACAGCTCCAACCGCGGCGGTGGACATCAAAAAATCCATGCTGAAATCACGGTTAATGAGAAGGTTGGAAATCGCTCTCCGGGCGATGGGTTGCCCAGCCAATCCGAGGGCCAGAATTTGCATGCCAGACAAGGGCCAGCCGTTTATCCCAACCCAACCGAGGAAAAAGGAAAGGAGCAGCACAATTCCACCAACCAGCGCCTGGCGTGAATGCCGGGTCGAAAGAAAATAACCCACAAACCCGCTGCCCAAAGGCGGATTGGGTTGTACCCCCTGGAAAGGATCATATTCAACCAGCCGGTAGCCAAGCGCACCTACCCGTTGATGCAACGATTTGAAATTCACATCCCCCACGATCCATAGTTGGGTTGTGGCAAAATTCAAGGCCACATTTTCCACACCCGCCAGTTGACGAATGCTTTTTTCGATTTTCAAGGCGCAGTCCACGCAATCCATGCCTTCAATCCGGTATCGTTGAGATTTCATTTGGGCTGGCTGCTTTCGTGGACGATGTGTGCAAATCCGCGCTCGAATAAATCTTGAATGTGCTCATCATCGAGGGCATAAAAGATCATTCGCCCTTCTTTGCGAAAACGCACCAAACTCAGGTTGCGTAGTTGGCGCAACTGGTGAGATACTGCGCTTTGAGTCATGCCCAATACCGCTGCCAGATCGCAAACGCACATTTCGCGCCTATTCAGGGCTGAGATCAACCGCACACGGGTTGGGTCGGCAAGGGCGGCGAATAACTGCGCCAGGCGGGAAGCGGTTCGGATGTCGGTCAGTTGTTCCTGAGCAGCCAGCACAACCTCTTCGTGGATGATTTTTTCTTTACACCGGGTCTGGATTTTCATCATCATACCTGAATATATGAGCATACATACATATATTATACGAAACTATTGGAGATTGTCAATCCAAGAACGATGCAAAAGCCAAACACACCCGATCTTGCTGTCCTCCTGGTTCGTACCGAAACCGGCCAAGGACATTCCAACAGCCCACCGACATTACGACTCGCCTGTTTCAGATGACCCGCCAACTCAAGATCAGGGTTGCGAGTGTAAATCCCGCACTTCCCGCCTTGCAAATTTATCGGTAAAGCCAAACAATACTGTAAAGGGGTGACCCCCCCATTGTTTATATAATCATTCCACCGAAAACGATTTTCAGCCGGAATTCCTATGAAAAACAATGTCTTAATATTCATGGTATTGGTAAAAATAATATGAAAAACTTTATTAACTCGTACAAGATCTTTATACAAATCGCCGTGCTGACCATTTCACTGGGCCTATTCGGCTGGGCAACCGTTGTTTTTACCACCCAGGGCAAAGATGCCGAACTACGCAATAACCTGCTCACCCAGGCGATGGAAATTGCAATGGTCATCAACCCCCAACCGGTTGCAGATCTTACTTTCACGTCAGCCGATTTGGACAAACCGGCTTACAAGCAGATCACAGAACAATTGAGTTTATATTGTCGGGTTACAAACCTGCACAGAATCTACACCCTCAACCTGCAAAATGGGCAGGTTGTTTTTGGACCGGGTAGTTACCAAGAAGACGATCCGATGAGGAAAAAACTTGGGGGTGTGGTTCAATCCCCCCCTTCAGAGCTGAGCGCCATTTTTAAAGAAAAGAAACCGGCAGTCGTAGGCCCATACACCAACGAATTTGGCAGGGATGTCAGTGCATTTGCTCCAGTACTCGACCCCCGCAGCGGGGAAATCCTGGCGGTCATCGGCCTGGATGTGGACGCCAGGGAATGGCGAGCGGATATTAATGGCGCCCAATGGAAACCTATCATCCTCACCTTCATCCTGTGGCTGATTTTATTTACAGGTCGGATTTCTTTATACTGGCGCACCAAACTCGCACCTGCCTCACAATTTCGTTTTCGTCATCTTGAAATCGGAATCTTCACCCTGCTGGGTTTATTCCTGACAGGGACACTGTCGATGATGATGGTGGACCTGGAAAATGGCGAGCATGAGAGCCTGTTTTTGAAATTAGCCGATTCTCGCGCCGAAGGGCTGAGCGACACATTCGTTGGCCTTCAAACCGAGGTTTCTTCCTTAGCACGTTTCTTTGAGGGCAGTGGTCAAGTCGATCGGATGGAATTCGGCCAATTCACTTCACCCATGGTGAATACCTCCGCCATATACGCCCTCGGCTGGGTGCCCGTGGTGCCAAGGGAAGAAATCCGCCGCTACGAACGAGCCGGACGTCGTGATGGGATTGAAAATTACATCATTTGGGAACGAGCCCACCAAGTAGAGAAGGTGCCGGTCGCCGAACGGCCGGTTTATTATCCGATTCATTACCTTGTGCCAACTTTAGACAGCCTGATGGCCATCGGGTTTGACCTGGGAGTGTATCCATTCATCCTTTCAGCCATCAATGAAGCAGCTAGCAGCGGGGGAATCACCTCAACCGATTTGATCGATACCGGCCTGATCTATGGAATTGAACAATTTATTCTTGTTTTCCATCCGGCGTATAAGCTGGTCGAAAGGTCAGAACAAAACTTTGGAACACCTCCGCTCGAATCCGAAGTGCTCGGGTTTTCGATGGGCATCATTATGCCTCAGACAACCATCGAAAACGCGCTAAGCCGTTACGATAAATACAGTTCGTTGGTCAACACCCACGTCCTGGAGCTTTCCCCGGATGGTTTAGATGTCCTGTTGGCCTCCTATCCAAACCCGGCTGGACAACCCGTGACAGGCAATGGTTCTCACTATCTTAAAACGAATGGACCTTTGGTCCACATTAAACCTTTTTTTGTGTTTGACCGTACCTATGCGGTTGTTTTTGAACCCACGGAAGAATTTTTTACGACTTATCCACCTCGAATGGGGCTGCTGACAGGAATCTCTGGAACGGTACTAACCGCATTGTTGGTTGCATTTGTGGCAGCTCTGCAAAACCGGCAGAGGAATCTGGAGAAACAAGTCCACCGGCGAACGGAAGAATTGGTCGAAAGCAAAAAGAAAATCGATCAGATC
>Ga0207950_100141_pt1 | contig 29603 bp, 28 predicted proteins | sample Subbio11_8B_AprC_FD_184814 | JGI IMG/M metagenome (GOLD analysis project Ga0207950, IMG submission 184814) | Serpentinite rock and fluid subsurface biosphere microbial communities from McLaughlin Reserve, California, USA - CR11_8B_AprC (SPAdes) | ecosystem: Environmental > Terrestrial > Deep... | reverse complement strand
TCTGACCCAGACGCAGCCCTCTACTGGCTGGCCAAGATGCTTGCCGCCGGCGAAGAACCGCGCTTTATTTTACGGCGCTTGATCGTCCTGGCAGGCGAGGATATCGGCCTGGCTGACCCGCAGGGCCTACAGGTAGCTTCCGCGGCCGCCTACGCCTTCGAGTATATCGGAATGCCCGAGGGCATTTATCCGATCGTCGAAGCCACCCTTTACCTGGCCACCGCTCCTAAATCTAACACGGCTCTTACCTTCTTCAAAGTGAAAGAGTTGTTAGACCAGGAAGGCATTGGGGCTGTGCCGACCCATTTAATGGACACCAACCGCGACGCTAAAGGTCTTGGACATGGGCAGGGCTACCAGTACCCGCATTCCTTTCCCGAACACCACGTCGCTCAGCAATACTTGCCAACGGCTTACCTCGGACGTCGTTTCTACGAACCCACCGGTCAGGGCTATGAAGCCATCATCGCCGACCGGCTGGCCCGCTGGCGCAAAGCCCTAGCCGAAGGATTGGACACAACCGGATCATCCAATGAGGAAATGAACCATGACCCTCCTGCTGCTCATCCGTCACGGAGAAAATGATGTCATGCACCACCGCCTGGCAGGGCGGATGGCTGGCGTGCATCTTAATGACAACGGTCACCGCCAGGCCAAAGCACTCGCCGATGCGTTGATCCATGCCCCCATCTGCGCAGTCTATTCCAGCCCTCTCGAACGGGCAGTCCAGACCGCCGAACCGCTGGCTGCCGGGCGCGGCCTGCAAGTACAAATCTGTCCGAGTCTTTCTGAAGTCGACTACGGCGATTGGCAAGGGCGCACGTATAAGCAGTTGGCGCGGGTGAAGTTGTGGAAAACCGTCCAAACGAGCCCCTCGCAGGTGCGCTTCCCTAATGGTGAGACCCTAACCGAGGTGAAGGAGCGGGTCATTGCTGAGCTGGCCAGATTGGCAAAACTGCACACACCCGAAAACAGCGCCGGAAAAGATAAAGTGGATGAGAGCATCATCGCTCTCGTCGCCCACGGCGATGTCGTCCGCCTGGCATTGACCCACTACCTCAATATGGCGATCGACGATTTTCACCGCCTGGTCATCCACCCAGCCTCCCTTTCGGTTGTGCACCTGCCGCCAGCAGGCCGCCCGACCGTACTGCACGTCAACCAAATCGCTGCGTTCGCCTGGCAAATTAAAACCGAACACAAGTACCCCAAACGAAACCGTAAATCCAAGAAACCTGCCGATGGTTAATGACCTGAGCTCTTCTGCCCGCAGAGTTCAATCCGCGCTGGATAGGCTCGGTCTGCCCTGCCAGGTGGTCGAACTGGCCGCTTCAACCCGCAGCGCGCAAGAGGCCGCCGACGCGGTCGGGACGACTGTCGGCCAAATCGTCAAGTCACTGGTTTTTCGCGCCGGCCGAAGTGGCCAGGCTGTGCTGGTTTTGGCTAGTGGCAGCAACCGGGTGGACGAAAAATTACTCGCCTCCCTGCTGGGTGAGCCGGTCGCAAAAGCCGATGCCGATTTTGTCCGCGAGCAAACCGGTTTCGCCATTGGCGGGGTGCCGCCGCTCGGCCATGTCCAATCCCTAACCACCTTTATCGATCAGGACCTGCTCCAATACAACGAAGTGTGGGCTGCTGGCGGGACGCCCCAGGCTGTTTTTTGCCTTAACCCTCCCGACCTGGAACGGATGAGTGGTGGGATTTTTGCAGTGATTAAAAAACTGGCCTAACGAAGGTGGTAGCTCTGCACTTAACCGTGGTCGTTCACCCCACCCCCGGCCCCGCCCCTCAAGGGGCGGTGAGAAAGAGGATCTTTGGGGTTTAAGCGGCACAAAAGTCCGCATAAACCCCAAACCTCTCGTGTTCTCCCCCTTCCCGATGGGAAGGGGGTTGGGGGGATGGGCGAAATCCGGCAACCACGGTTTATTGTGTTACTACCATGAAGGCGGATGACTTTTACAAAAAATTAATTAAGAAATTGCAGATGAAGTGCTATAATTATATTGGATAAAATCACTCGATTTTATGATCTTTTCAATCGAAATGGAAAGGAGAATCAATGATGCTCATTAGCACAGAATTAAACCAAGCCATTAATGGACAGATTGGACGCGAATTTGGCGCTTCCATGCAATACCTTAGTATCGCTGCCTATTTCGATGGCGAAGCCCTGCCACGCCTGGCGGGGTTCTTTTATAAACAGGCTGAGGAAGAGCATGCCCATGCGATGAAATTTTTCAAGTATGTTGTCGAGACCGGGGGCAATGTCGCCATCCCGCCTATCGAGGCCCCCAAGTCGCATTTTGAGTCGGCCGAATCGGCTTTCCAGCTTTCTCTGGACTGGGAAGTAGAAGTCACCCGTCAGATCAACCACCTGTACGACACTGCCCGCACAGAAAACGACTACGCCGCTCAGAATTTCCTTGACTGGTTCGTTGAGGAGCAAATTGAGGAAGTTAGCACGATGGATAATTTGGTCAAGCTCGTCCGCCGCACCGGGGAAAAGAACCTGATCATGCTGGAAGCCTATATCGCCCATGAGGGTTAAAATGGATTGACAAAAAAGACGGGCTCTAGAGCCCGTCTTTTTTTATTTTTCCGAATCGATCAACCCAATTTTTTTAGCGCGCTTATCCGAGTTTCTTTTATCCTCCATTTAGGCCCAAACCATTAAGGGCAGAAGAATTTCCCGAAATGGTTCTACGAATAGAAAAACACCCAAATAAGCCAAACCCCAATCACCAACAACCCAAAGAAAAACTGCAGCACAACCCCCCAACCGCAGCCAACGGCCAGGTTGCGTGTTGATTCCCAGGCTTTGTCCAAGTCTTTTACCCGCAGGTACTCCACCAGGAAAATAGCTGCCATACCCAGCAGCAGCCCACCCAACGGAGGCCAGGCAATACTGCCAATCACCACAGCAATCAAAGAAACCACCACCGAAACCCAGCCAGCCCCTCCGGTTTTTGCTTTGACACCCATCACAAGGTTATCGAGCAGGCTGCCACCAATAACCAACCCGCTGATGATGGCAAACAAGATCGTGCCGCTGGTGCCAAAACCGCTCATCACCCCATAAACCAGGGCAGCCGCCCACTGCAGCCAAAGTCCGGGAATGATCGGCAAAATGGTGCCCATCTGCCCGGCAAGCATTAGCCCAGCAATCACCAAGATAAAAGCAACATCAAGGAATTGTTCCATACCTTTGAGTTAACTTTCTTTACAAATCCTATCGATGCCGCCCATCCAGGGGCGGAGCACATCGGGGACTACCACACTGCCATCGGGTTGCTGAAAGTTTTCCAGAACAGCAATCATCGTGCGCGGCAGGCCCAATCCCGAGCCGTTCAGGGTGTGAACCAGGCGGGTTTTACCGCCGATTTCCGGCCGGTATTTAATGTTCGCCCGCCGCGCCTGAAAGTCGGTCACGTTGGACACCGAGGATACCTCCAACCACTCGCGGCAACCGGGTGACCACACCTCAATATCATAGGTGATTGCGGAATTGAACCCCAAATCGCCGGTGCACAACTGCACCACCCGGTAAGTCAACCCCAACCCGGCGCAGGTTGCTTCGGCATCCGCCACCATCCTGTCCAGTTCGCGGGGTGATTCCTCGGGCTTGCAGAAGGTATACATTTCAACTTTATCGAACTGGTGCCCACGTTTGATGCCGCGTACATCTCGTCCGGCGCTCATCTTTTCGCGCCGGAAGCAAGGCGTATAGGCAGTATAGCGCAGCGGAAGCGATTCGCCATCCAAGATCTCGTCCATATGCATTCCGGTTAACGGAACCTCGGCGGTAGGCACATTCCAGAAATCTTCTTCTGCATCGTGGTACAGGTTATCAGCAAATTTGGGCAGCTGCCCCGCAGCGAAGAGGGTTTGGGCGCGCACCATAAAGGGCAGGTAACGTTCCTGGTAGCCCTGGCGGGTGTGCAGGTCGAGCATCCAGGCAATTAAGGCGCGCTGCAAACGCGCCCCGGCCCCCTTAAGGATATAAAAACGCGAACCGGTAATCTTTACTCCGCGTTCGAAATCGATGATCCCCAGGGTCGTACCCAAATCCCAATGTGGCAGTGGTTCATCCACAGGTAAGGGTTTGGGGTCACCCGACTGGCGCACCCATACATTTTCATTCTCGCCTGCACCGTAGGGTGTGTTTTGATCAGGCAAGTTGGGGATGCTGGCAACCAGAGAATTTAAGCCGGCCTCTACCTGGCGTACCTGCTCATCCAATGCAGCGATCTGGTCCCCAAGTTGGCGCATCGCCTCAATTTTGGATTGGCGCTCGGCCGGGTCGCTCTTTTTTCCGATTTCCTTCGAGACGGCGTTGCGCTCGGCCTTCATCGTCTCGACTTTCGTGAGCAAGGCGCGGCGCTGTTGGTCGAGATCCAGCACCTTGTCAACAATGGATCCATCCATCTGGCGTTGTTGGAGCGCTATCCGCACGGTAACCGGAAATTCACGTAACAAGTTGAGATCAAGCATCGCTTACACCTCCAAAGTGGGTTAAATACCACCGCCTCGCCCATGCAGGACGAGGGGGTAAGCTCGTGGTGCCACCTGCTTTCGCCGCCATTGAAGTATGAACGGCCTCATTACGAGGATAACGGCCTCACCGGCCCTTTTATGGTCCTGCCGGACCTCTGCAAGGGCGACCCGCCCGGATGGGCGACCAGGATGGATTTCGCCGAGTGGTTCTACCGGCTCGCACTCCCCGCCAGCTCTCTGAAAGGCAACCCGGCTACTGGTTCCTGGGTCGATCGTTCAATAAGCGCATTATACCTGAGCGGGTAGGGATGTCAAGGATTGGATGAAAGGTGTGTGAATGTTCAGCGAGGCGCTTTCCGTATCCACCCGTTTCAAAAACCGTATAATTAACCAAACGATGCAAACCATCCCATTAAACCCACGAAAAACCCAAGGATCCACTGTCGTACCCATAACCGAAAACGGCTGGCGACTGACCATCCCGGCCGGGCCGGCTGGGCGCTACCGCCTGGCGCAGCTCGACGACTACGCGCACCTGCCGCGCAAGGCATTGACCTGGCAGACACCGTTGGTGTTCGAGGTCCAGGCGCGCGTTTCAGCCAATGACTTAGCCGGCACGTGGGGTTTCGGTCTGTGGAACGACCCCTTCAGCGCGGCGCTCGGCTTGGGCGGCGCTGCCCGCCGTTTACCCGCCCTACCCAATTGCGCCTGGTTCTTCTATGCCTCGCCGGCCAATCACCTCTCACTGCGCAACGACATCCCCGCTCAAGGATTGCTGGCAGCCGCTTTTTCTTCACCAAACCTACCCGCCCTGGCGCTTCTGCCAGGGCTGCCATTCTTACCTCTGCTGGCCTGGACGGTCACTGCCCGCATCCTGCGCAGCCTGGGGAGAAGGGTCGTTCGCGATCATGCGGCCCGGCTCGACCTGGATGCAGGTGAATGGCACACTTATCAATTAGAATGGCAAACGCACCTGGTAAGATTTACCGTTGACAACCAGCTTTGTTTTACAACCCCGGTTTCGCCGCGCGGGCGGCTTGGCCTGGTACTGTGGATCGACAACCAGTTCGCGGCCATCCCGCCCAACGGGTCGCTGCGCTTTGGGACGCAAGCCAGCCCACAGGAAGCCTGGCTCGAGCTTAAGGCATTCAGCGTGCGGTTTCCCGCACGCTGAATGCACACCCAATCTTCCAAAACCCTTCACATGGAGGCATGCTGAAGGCCGCCGCGCGCACCACGCGCAGGGGTCTGCAGCACGCTTAAGGTAAGAACAATTGAAGGATCAACCCCATGAGCAGAAGCAACCCGTAGCGCCGGTTTTGGTAAAATGCGGTTCCTACAAAATACAATGGCCATCCCGCAGCCATACGCTCATCTTGGGGTTTTTCGGAGGGTCGCGGTTTGAGGAAAATTTTAAATACAGTCGGCAAAGTCGTCCAGGCAAACAACACAATCAACATTACCGGCGAGAAGTACCCCACCACAACCAGGGTTATAACCGCCAGGTATTGGATCCCAATTAATCCTAAAACGGTATAACGGGATGCGGTTTCACCCAGGATGACTGGCAGAGTATGGATGCCTTTACCCTTGTCTTCTTTAAGTTTGTCGATATGCTTGCCAAAAATAACCGTTGTTGGACCGACCGCATAAGCCAGCGAAGCTATTGCCACGTACCAATCCCAGCGTCCGGTGATCACAAAATAACCACCCCCGACCATTAAGGGTCCCCATACCACCAACACGGCAATTTCCCCCAGGCCGATGTACTTAAAGGGCCAGGTATAAAAAAGCACAAACACTGCCCCTGCCAACAACAACCAGAAAGCCAGCCAGCCATGGACAGCCACCAGGTATGCTCCAGCCATCAAGGCGATCAAGCCGGTGACCGTCACATAGATTAAATGCGTTTTTCGGGTCCACAACCCTTGCTCGAGCGGTTGCGGCCCGTATTGGGTTCGGTAGTAATTGTTTTGATCTACCCCGCGGCTGTAATCGGTCAGGTCGTTGATTAAATTATTAGCCGCATGGGCAAACACCAGCCCAATGGCCAATAAGGACCAATTCAGCAAATTGAATTCACCGGCCCGGGCAGCCAACAGCCCGGCGATCCCGGCCGAAATAAAAGTCATGATTAAGACCGCCGCGCGGGTAGAGATCAACCATTTGGAGATGACATCCAGTTGCTGCCATTCCTCTCGGTTAATCCGCGGGATAACCTGCAATGCTTTGACCCACATTTTTACATTCATACCAGGTTCAATCCTAATGGTTAGATTGAACTATTATAACCATTTCTATATTAATTGTCCTATATTTTTTGACGTGGCGATATTTTCTAATCAATTTCTAATCTTTACACTCTATAAACTAGCCTCAACCATCAACCAAGGTCGTTTTAAATAGGAAAAACCACCTTGTCCCCAAGATATTACCGTTTATCGGTCTTTAACCCATATTAATCGCCGGCAGCCTTTACCGGCAGGAGCAATTGGCCTTCCTGTACATCCCCCAGGATCAATATCCGCTCCGGTTGGTAAACTGCCAGCCAACCGGTGTAAGCGGCGGCAAGCGCGTTCAACTCATGCACTCCGTAGATCATTTTGTAAGGCAACACACCCCGGAGTAAGCGGTGGCGGGTGACTTCTTCAAAGAAGTCCATCGGATCTTGGAGAACGACCCCTTCGGTATGCAACAACAATTGACGCTGCAAGCGGCCTTCTAAGCTACGCTGGTCAAACAGGGTGCCCACATTCAGCGAGGCAAACACAGCCCGCGAAGAAACCTCGACCCACTGACGTTGACTCTCCGCCTCAGTAAAAGCCGCATATCCCATTCGAGTTAGCTGCTCGTAAAGCGAAAAACCTCTCTGCATCCAGACCGGGCAGTCTGCCCGATTTGCGGGTGTATGGGGAACATCCAGCCCGCGTTGGAGCAGTTCAACTTCAGCCACCCGCAGGTTATTCCACTTTCCCCCTTCTGGAGCAGAAAACAACCGCTGTTGAACCTCTTCGTTTTCCGTTAATCCCAGGTTAGGACCACCAGGCCCATTAATAGCAACCAGGGCATGGCTTTGCCCGGCCGCAAAAGCCAGCACTTCGCTCATTTTTCCGCCCCCGATGGCAAAAATCCGGCGTTCAGCATCCAGGGCAACATAAACCATCCCTTCGCGGGCACTGGTTGGATCAATTCCCAAAAAAAGAGTCGGCGGATCGGATGCCATCCGTTCAAGTTTAGATCATAATGATCAGCCGCGCAACCTAAAACTCGGGTCAGGCTATTATTAAATTTCTGCGATCGGTCTAAACCAACCCTTGACCGGATCTAAAAGATACGATTATCATCAATTCGGACAAATATCCTCTATAATAGGCCCTACATGCTTCATAATTTACTCAATTCCGGACGAATACGCCTAACCGTGGCTGGGACAGCATTGTTGCTGCTTCTGGTTGGATGCACCCTGGGAGTCTCACCAGCCGATGGTAACCCTTCGCCACTGCCACCGACTGGAATTCCTTCACCCACGCCCAGCCCGATTTCTTCGCACACACCAGCGCCCACCCAAACCAGGACGGTCACGCTCACCCCCAGCCCAACCGCGACGCTCCACCCGTTGATGATCGAAACGATGCGCCGCTTGGAGTATCCGGGCAGCCCAATCGAAATCGAACAAACCCTGACCTCAGGTGCCAATTATCACCGGTACCTTGCTGCTTATCGCTCGGAAGGACTGAAGATTTACGCCTATATGACCGTTCCCTACGGTGACCCGCCCGATGGCGGCTGGCCGGTGATCGTCTTCAACCATGGGTACATCCCACCCACCCAGTATCGTTCCACCGAGCGTTATGTGGCCTATGTCAACGCCTTCGCTTCCAGAGGTTATATCGTCTTTCGCCCCGATTATCGCGGGCATGGCGATTCGGAAGGCGAAGCACGCGGCGCCTATAGCCGCCCCGACTACACCATCGACGTTCTCAACGCCACCACCTCCATCCAAAAATATCCGTTGGCAAATCCGGATCGGATCGGCATGTGGGGTCATTCGATGGGCGGTCACCTGACCTTGCGGGCGATGGTAACCACAGATGTTGTTAAAGCCGGTGTGATCTGGGCCGGGGTGGTCGGCTCCTATCCGGATATGTTGGAACGCTGGCGCCCAACCGTGGTTCCGGAGCTGAGGCCGGCTGCTCGCCGTTTTACCCAAGAATTGCTCAGCACCCAGGGTGCCCCTAAGGAAAATCCAGATTTTTGGAATGCAATCTCCCCCATCTCTTTTGTGGCTGATATCAGCGGGCCACTCCAGTTGCACCACGGCAGCACGGATACCTCTGTACCAGTTTCCTTCTCGCAAAGTTTATACGATGCCGTTACAGCCGCCGGTGGAGAGGTGGAGTTTTTTATCTACCCAGATGACGATCATAATTTATCCCAATCGTTCAGCACCGCCATTCTGCGTTCGGTGGAATTTTTCGACCGCTATTTGAAACCTTAATTTGCAGTGATTTCTATTTTGTTTGCATGGGCAGCAGAGCCTTCCTTGCATACCCATTGAATGGAAATTCTTACCTATCCTCCTTCTTGACGCTTTAAAGGCTTTAGGATAGGATAATTAGGTGAAGCCCTTCTTGCCCCTAAAAAACCTGGCTGCTTTGATCGCTCTGGATGCGTTGGTCTTGTTGGCAATTACCCTGATAGGGTTTGCTACCCATAGCAGCAGTTTGGCAGATGGGCGTTGGCTGGCAACTTTCTTGCCTCTTTTCATCGCATGGATAGCTATCGCACCATGGCTTGGTCTTTACTCATCGGGGGTCGCCGGTAAGACGTCCGAATTTTGGCGCGCTCTACTGGCAGCCGCTTTCGCGGCACCCTTGGCCGTTTTATTGCGCGGATTGTGGCTGAACGCATCCATTATCCCCATTTTCGGTCTGGTGATGATGGCGGTCAGCGCAGCCGGAATGGGTATTTGGCGGCTCATCTGGGCAGGAGCGGCCACAAGAAAGACTTAACCGATATGGACGAAGCCGGTTTGATCAAAGATGCCATTCGGGGAGACCTGGATGCCTTCAATCGCCTGGTACTGACCTACCAGGAGATGGCTTTCAACCTGGCCTTTCGCATGCTCAATGATGAGACCGCCGCCGAAGATGCCACCCAAAACGCCTTTATTTCGGCTTACCGCCATATAGGCGGTTTTCGCGGCGGGTCTTTTAAAGCCTGGATTATGCGGATGGTGACCAATAGCTGTTACGACGAGCTGCGCCGCCTTCACCGGCGTCCAACCGTACCGCTGGAACCCCTCCATGTTGAAGATGAGGAAGAAATAGAATCTCCCTCCTGGCTGGCAGACAACCAGCCATCTGCTGAGGACGAAATCGAAATTCAGGAACTTGAAAAAGCAATCCAACATTGCATCGCAGAATTACCGGTTGAGTTCCGCGCAGTGGTGGTTATGATCGATGTCCAAGGATTTAATTATTCCGAGGCCGCCCAAGCTATTGGCCATCCATTGGGGACCATCAAAAGCCGTCTGGCACGCGCCCGGATGCGTCTGCGCATCTGTCTTTCAGGGTTTGGGGAACTTTTACCCTCCTCATTTCGTCTTGGAGAAGAGGCAGAGTTTTCATGAAAGAGCAGATTTCTTCCCAAGAATGGATCTTGCTCTCATCTTACTTGGATGGAGAGCTAAACCCGCGAGAAAAAACGCGGGTTGAAGCCCTTCTCCGAACCCGCCCTGAAATTCATGCGGTTTATCAAAGCCTTGTACGGACAAAAAGTGTGTTGCAGCGGACTCCGCGTAAATCTGTTCCGCGCAATTTTACCCTTTCGGCTGAATATTCCCGCCAACCGCAGCGCAGTTTACGCCTGATTCCCGTTCTACGCTTATCCTCTGCAGTGGCAGCCTTCATGTCGGTATTTCTCGTCCTCAGCCAGCTTATACCGGCTTTTTCCCCGGCCGTCAACCGCTTGGTCTCCCCAGATATGGCACTTCAACCCATGCAGGAAGAAAGCGCTGTGATGGAATTTGCTCCAGCCTTCGCGGAACCCGCTCCAATCCAGGAACCGCCGATGGTCTTTTGGGGTGGCCCGCCATTTGTTCCCCAAGGCGGGATGGGCGGCGCTGCGGTTGGCTCCATCCCCGGTGATATGGTTAGAGAAGGTGGGTACGCACCGCCGATCGTGATCCAACCCCAGGCCGAAAAAGCTATCGAAGTACCGCAAACATTGCCTGAAATCGCCAGACAACCTGGTGAGGAAGAGCCTCTTACCGGCAGCGGGCCGATCCTGGGGGTGCGCGAACCTCAAGAACAAGGAAAGATACTGGATAGCCCGACGGATCAGCGGATGTTGGTTACCGGAGATGCCGAGGTTTTCGCCACCGAAAGTGAACCGACCACTCCCTGGGGTATACCGATTGCGTATGTTGGCGCAATTGTGCTTGGGACCCTGGCGGCGGCATTCATGGTAACAGCTTTGATCCTCAAGAAGGCCTCCCGTCTTTGAGCACAGCCCATTATCGCTTTTGCCCGTATTGCGGCACACCCTTACAAATCAAACCGGTCTTTGCAAAGCCACGCGCGGTTTGCCCAAACTGCAGTTTTATTCATTTCACCGATCCAAAAGTTGCTGCCGGTGTGTTGGTCGAGCAAAACGGCAGTGTTCTACTGGTGCGCCGGATAAATGAGCCCCAACAAGGTTTGTGGAGTCTCCCGGCTGGTTTTGTCGATGCGGGTGAGGATCCGCGTGAGGCTGCCGTACGCGAATGCCGGGAAGAAACCGGTCTAGAGGTGAATATCACGGAACTTGTGGAGGTGGTTGCTGGTCGTGAGCACAACCGCGGCGCTGATATCGTCATCATCTACGGTGCGGTTGTAACCGGCGGCACATTGCACCCCGGTGATGATTCCGACCAGGCAGTTTTTTTCCCCCGCAACCAGCTCCCGCCGCTCGCCTTCCATGCCACCCGGTTGGTGTTGGGGGTAAGAGAGTAAAAAATCGGGTCAGTTCCTTATTAAAGAACAGCTTTTCCTTCCACGTTGACGGGCATCTGGTTGGCTGGTTTCGATTCCCTTCTCTCTCCCCCATGCTATAATTAGAACAACCTTTCCGAATCGGGAGTTGTACTGGTGCCAAAATCGGGTTCACGCAGCACGAAATCGAGTTCCCCCCACTCTCCGCGTTCAAAATCCGCTCCAAGCCGCGCCGCAACCAAAAAACCCATCCCATCGAGCCGGACTACCCGCACACGCCGTCCGGGTCCGCCATCCAACTTTTCCTGGGGCAGCCTTTCACTCGACCGCAAATTAGATATCCTCGGCATCTTCCTGGCGCTGATCGGTTTGCTCACCGTACTCAGCTTACTTTCCAGCGAACGAGGCCCACTAACCGGGTTTCTGATCACGACCTTAAATCAGATTGCAGGCTGGGGCTCCTTCGTCCTTCCTCTAGGGCTGATTGGGATCGGGCTGTGGTTGGTTTTTCGTAAAATGGACCGCCTGCCGGTACTCTCTTTTGAACGTACCATCGGTATCCTCCTGTTGTACCTCAACCTGCTGACCTGGCTGCACCTTTTCGGTAGGGGTGGCAGTCCATTGGCCGATGGAGGAGGCGGCGGTCTTATTGGCGGGTTTTTCCTGAACTTACTGACGAGCACAATCGGCTATGCCGGGGGTGTCATCGTCCAGATCGCCTGGTTGGTTCTGGCAATCGTTTTTACTTTTGATCTATCCATCCCAGAAATATACCGCCGGCTGCAGCCGTTTTTTGTCGCCTGGGGTGAGCAAATCGGAAATAGGCTCAATCGACCCGCATCCTCCGGACCACCAACCGGTAGAATCTTCTCTCCGCCCCACTCCGCCCCTGGCGAATTGCCACCCGATTTCAACCCCTTGCCCGGACGCTCTCCATCGAATAGGCCAACCAAAAAACCCGCCACCGGTCACCAGGACATACCTGATTCGGTGGAAGCAACCCGCGATGACCATGGAGAACCGACACCGCCTGGGCCAACCGTAACACGCCGCCGCTTGCCAGCCATACCGTGGGTGCTGCCTCCGCTCGACCAGATCCTCGACCCAGCCACTCCCGCTGCCCAGCAAACCAACCTGGACCAAGAGCGTGCCAGGCTGATTGAGGAAACTTTAGCCTCCTTCGGGGCGCCGGCTCACGTTGTCGATATTTCTCGCGGACCCACCATCACCCGCTTCGGGGTTGAGCCGGATTTCTTAGAAACTCGTTCCGGCCGCACCCGTGTCCGGGTTTCTAAAATCTCTTCCCTGGCCGATGACCTGGCATTGGCGTTGGCTGCTTCACGAATCCGCATCCAGGCCCCTGTGCCAGGCCGCGCCTATGTCGGAATTGAGGTGCCCAACACCGAAATCAGCCGGGTAGCCATGCGTGAAGTCTTGGAAAGCGATTCCTTCAAACGGATGCGCTCACCACTGCGCTTCGCAATTGGCAAGGATGTGGCCGGTAAGCCCATCTCCACCGACCTGACCACCCTCCCACACTTGCTCATTGCCGGGACCACGGGTTCAGGAAAATCGGTGTGTGTCAATTCTCTCCTCACCTGTTTATTGCTTAATAACACCCCGGTGGACTTACGTTTGGTTCTGGTCGATCCAAAACGGGTGGAATTGACCGGCTACAACGGCATCCCACATCTGTTGACCCCGGTTGTGGTGGATACCGAGCGGGTCATTGGTGCCCTGCAATGGCTGCAGCGAGAGATGGATGCGCGTTATCATAAATTTTCTTCGGCTGGCGCGCGCAATATCCAGGATTACAACCATAAGCACAACGACCATTTGCCCTACCTGGTTGCCGTTATCGACGAATTGGCCGACCTGATGATGCTGGCGCCTGATGAGACAGAACGGGCTATCACCCGCCTGGCACAGCTCGCCCGCGCGACCGGTATTCACCTGATCCTGGCCACCCAACGCCCTTCGGTAGATGTGGTCACCGGTTTGATTAAAGCCAACTTCCCAGCTCGGATTGCCTTCGCTGTCGCCTCGTCGGTTGACAGCCGGGTGATCCTCGACCAGCCGGGCGCCGAAAGGCTGCTCGGGCGCGGCGACATGCTCTTCCAGGCCCCCGATGCCCCCGCTCCGGTGCGTTTACAGGGAGTGTACGTCGCCGATCCAGAAATTCAACGCCTGGTCGATTTCTGGCGTACTCAGGCTTCCAGCCTCCACAGCCGGGTGCCAGCCAGCGATGAAACCCAACCGATGGTGGATATGCTGCCACCCGGTATCCCGCTCAAACAAGGTGCCCTCTGGGATACAAAGGAAAACGCCGACCCGCTCCTCGCCGAGGCGATCGACCTGGTCCGGCGCGAGGGGCGGGCCTCGATCACCATGCTCCAGCGCCGGTTGCGCATCGGCTATACCCGCGCGGCGCGCATGGTTGACCTTTTGGAAGACAAAGGAGTCGTCTCGCCGGCCCTGCCAAACTCGCAGGTGCGTGAGATCCTGGATTACGGCCCGACTGCTCCACCCAAGGATGATTAATTAATAAAAGGCGGTCATCTCAGGGTGGTGATAACCCTAACGCTTTCTGCGCAGGGCAATACCGTCTGCGCCGAGCTCTTTTCCTGGGTTTAATCTGCGGGGGTGGCCATGCGGGACGCCGCTGCCGCTCTTAGCGCCTCGGCTTTATCCGTACGCTCCCAGGAAAGGTCCAAATCGTCGCGTCCAAAGTGCCCGTAAGCGGCGAGCTGGCGGTAAATCGGCTTACGCAAGCGTAAGTCTTGGATGATCGCGCCAGGCCGCAGGTCGAAGTGTTCGCTGATCAACCGAGCAATATCCTCATCCGAAATGGTGCCAGTGCCAAAGGTTTCCACATTGATGCTTAATGGACGCGCTACCCCAATAGCATAAGCAACCTGGATTTCCACCCGGTCGGCCAGTCCGGCCGCGACGATATTTTTCGCCACCCAGCGGGCTGCGTAGGCCGCCGAGCGGTCGACCTTGGTGGGATCCTTGCCGGAGAATGCACCGCCGCCATGGCGTCCCATCCCGCCATAGGTATCGACGATGATCTTGCGCCCGGTCAGTCCAGAGTCGCCCAGCGGACCACCGACCACGAAACGTCCGGTCGGATTAACAAATATCTTGAGTTCCTCGTCCACCATCTCCTCCGGTAGGACCGGTAAAATGACATGGTTGATGACGGCGGCCCGGATTTCTTCTTGAGAGACTTCCGGCGAGTGCTGAGTGCTGACTAAAACCGTATCCACCCGGAATGGTTTACCAAAGCGATATTCAACGGTCACTTGCGCCTTACCGTCTGGGCGAAGCCAGGCCAAGGTTCCGTTCTTGCGAACTTCGGCCAGGCGGCGGGTAAGTTTGTGGGCCAGGAAAATTGGCATTGGCAGCAGAGTGGGAGTCTCGTTACAGGCATAACCGAACATCATACCCTGGTCGCCTGCGCCAACCGTTTCGATCTGTGCCTCGGTCATCTCACCCGATTTGGCCTCCAGCGCTTTGTCCACGCCCATGGCAATATCCCCTGACTGTTTGCAAATCGCCACCTGCACCGCGCAGGTATGGCCGTCGAAGCCCTTGTCGCTGTGGTCATAACCAATTTCGTTGACCACTTTCCGCACCAATTCATCGAAGTTGATCAGGGCTTTGGTTGTGATCTCGCCCAATACCAAAACAAAACCGGTTTTGGTGGCAGCTTCACACGCCACCCGTGAAAAAGGATCCTGTTCCAGGCACAAATCCAGGACTGCGTCGGAGACCTGGTCGCACAACTTGTCCGGATGACCTTCGGTTACCGATTCGGACGTGAAAAGGTAGCGGGGTGAATTCATAAAAGTGGTATTCATCACAGAGTATCCTCCTGTAAAATAAAAGTTGCCCCTTCTGGACTATGGGGGCAACTTTCAACACTATTACGATTTGCCCTCTCATCTTCCAGTTTTTTTTGTCTGCCGGAGTTGGCACCTTGAAGTCCACATGGGGTTTCAGGTTGTCGAGGTTTCGCAGGGCCGGTCCCTCCACCTCTCTGGATAAGAGCGCCTTTCAGGGGCTATTGAATTGTTCTAAGTCAGTATGCTATCACAGGTTAAATCACATGTCAAATGCTTTTTGGAGAGGGTGTTCAAAGCTCTGCCGAGCGGGTCGCGATACGCTGCTTGACCTGGTCGATAAACATCTCCACCGGCATATCATTTTGGCGCGATCCGTCCCGGCGGCGTAAGGCAATCGTCCCTGAGTCCTTTTCCTGGTCACCAACGACGGCCATATAGGGCACTTTGAATAGTTGCGCGTTGCGGATTTTAGCATTCATCCGCTCCGAGCTAAGATCTGCAGAAGCGCGAATACCTTCCGCCCGCATCCGCTCAGCCAAGTTTTGGGAATATTCATTGTGCAAATCGGTGATAGGGATGATCCTGACCTGGTCTGGAGATAACCAGACTGGAAAATTACCGGCATAATGTTCGAGCAAGAAACCGACCATCCGCTCATGGGTGCTCAGCGGAGCGCGGTGGATGCACAATGGGGTTTCATTACCTCCATTACGATTCACGAAGGTCAGATCAAAGCGGTCGGGGATGGCAAAATCGACCTGGTTGGTGGCCAGGGTAAACTCACGCCCAATCGCGCTCCAGATCTGCACATCAATCTTTGGGCCGTAAAAGGCTGCCTCATCGACAGCTTCGACATATGGAACACCCCCATTTTGCATTGCCCGCCGGACCATGTCCTCAGTCTTCAGCCATAGCCGTTCGTTATCAACGTACTTTTTTCCCAACCCGCGCGGATGAAAGGTGCTCAAGCGCATGACATAGCGGTCGATGCCAAACAATTTAAAATACGCCTGATACAAACCCACTACACCCATAAACTCTGCTTCAAACTGCTCCTCAGAGCAATAAATATGGGCGTCGTTCATCTGCATCGATCGCACCCGCATCAGGCCGAATAACTCGCCGCTCTTCTCATACCGGTAACAGGTACCAAATTCTGCCAGGCGTACTGGTAAATCGCGGTAACTGCGCGGGCGGGCCGCGAATATTTTATGGTGAAACGGGCAGTTCATCGGTTTGACGTAATAACGCACTCCCTCCAGGTCCATCGGCGGGTACATGCTTTCGGCATAATAGGGCAGATGCCCGCTGCGGATGAACAGATCCTCTTTGGTCAGATGGGGTGTGCGCACGCGGTCATAACCAGCTTTGTCTTCCATTTCTTTAGCCAGTTTTTCTAACTCCTCGATGATCAAGCCGCCCCGCGGCAGCCATAACGGTAGACCTGGACCGATCTCATCGTCGTAAATGAAGATTTCCAGGTCTTTGCCCAACTTGCGGTGATCGCGCTTCTTGGCTTCTTCGAGCATTTGTAAATAGCGGCTTAATTCTTCTTTTGAGCGCCAGGCCGTCCCGTAAATCCGTTGCAACTGTGGGTTTTTTTCATCCCCGCGCCAGTAAGCACCGGCAACACTCATCAACTTAAAAGCCGAGGGATTGATTTTGGAGGTATTTTCTACGTGCGGGCCGCGGCACAGATCCACAAATTTGTCGTGCGAGTAAATCGATATTTCGGGTTTTCCATCCAACGGATGACCGTGCTCATCCGTCTCGCCCCGCTCCAGGTCGTCGATCAGCTCGATCTTATAGGGCTGGGTCTTGAATATCTGGCGGGCTTCATCCGCGCTGACTACTTTACGCACAAAATCGGACCGGCTGGCGACGATCTGGCGCATCCGTTTTTCGATTTGCTGCAAGTCTTCTGGGGTTAAAGTGCGCGGTAAGTCAAAATCGTAATAAAAGCCATTCTCTACCGGCGGACCGATTGTGTACTTGGCTTCGGGGATCATCTCTAATACCGCCTGGGCCATCACATGTGCCAGGGAATGGCGAATGCGATAAATTTCGCTCTCTTCGTAACGTTCTTGTGCATCCATAACCATAACTACACCTCTGTAGATAGAAGGTCGGAAGCGTGAGAGCGATTCTCTGCCAGGCTCCCACCCTTCCAGCTTCATTTTTAATAGCACGGCCTATCGATTTGTTGAATTATATCAGAGCCACAGCCCATTAAACGGGTTTGCACCACAAGGCGATGGAATAAACCAACCGAAGGTTTCGATATTAAATTCTCCCTGGGTCTAGCCTGAACTTCACCGCTTTCGCTTGGAAGCTAATAGTAATATCCATTGGAGCAATGTTATAATTTTTTATCCCTCAGTGGTTGTGCAAATTCCCGCTTGTCCAACAGAAGAGAATAAATGGAACCAACCTTTGACATCTTGAGCGTTCTGCCGCTGCTCCTCCCGGTGATTATCCTTCAATTTGGCTTAATGATCTATGCACTCGTGGATTTGATTCGTCGGGAAAAAGTCAAACACCTGCCGAAATATGGATGGGCGCTGATCATCCTATTTTTTAATATGGTTGGACCGATTGTGTATTTAATCTTTGGCCGCAGCGAGGAGTAAATGAGTGCCATCCGCATCGAATCCTTATCCAAAACATTCGGCAGCGTCCGCGCGGTCGATGGATTAAACCTAACAATCGAGGAAAACACCATCTTTGGCTTCCTTGGCCCCAATGGGGCCGGGAAAACCACATGCATTCGTCTGTTAACCGGTCTGGCAAAACCAACCAGCGGGATGGCTTGGGTGGCGGGTGTGCCGATCGGGGCTGAACGCCAGGCTTCCCAGCGGATTGGCTATTTGCCCGAGGAGCCGGCATTTTATACCTATATGACACCCCTGGAATACCTGGAGCATGTCGGGCGTCTTTTTAAAATTCCACCCAATAAACGCCATCAACTAATCGCGGATATGCTCCAACTGACCGGATTGACCGAGGTGAAGAAACGCCGGATTGGCGGCTTCTCGCGTGGGATGCGCCAGCGCTTGGGCTTGGCTCAGGCGCTCATCAACCAGCCGGAAGTGCTCTTCCTGGATGAACCGGCTAGCGCGCTGGATCCAATCGGACGCAAGGAGGTGTTGGGGCTGATCGGACAACTGCGAGGTCAGTGCACCATATTCATGTCCACCCACATTCTTGCGGATGTCGAGCGGGTCTGCGACTCGGTAGGCATCATCCACCACGGCAAGTTGCTGGTCAAAGCCAATAAAAATGACTTGCTTTATGAATATGCCTTACCGGTGCTCGAATTGGAATCCGAAAACGGGCAGGCAAACCAGTTGGCAGCCTGGGTGGACGAACTCAGCCGTCAGATTGTGATCGAATCCTTTAAGATCAATGGCAACATCGCTCGGATTGTGGTTGCGGAGATCGGGGCCAACCGATCCAGAATACTGTCAAGCATCCTCCAATCCGGGCTGGCATTGCGCCGTTTTGAAGTCATGATTCCTTCTTTGGAAGATGTTTTCCTGCGTCTGGTCAACGCCGAGGAGCACCAACCATGAGTTTAATAACCTCCATTCGCAAAGAGCTCATCGAACTGGCGCGCACCTCCCGCCTCCTGATCCTGGTGGTGGTGTTGGGTTTCTTTGGATTAAGTTCCCCGCTGCTGGCAAAATATACCCCCGAAATTCTCAGGTTAGTACCAGGAGCAGAAGATTTTGCTTTTCTAATTCCACCCCCCTCGGTGGTGGATGCCATTGGACAATATATAAAGAATATCCACCAGTTCGGGGTCCTCCTGGCGTTGTTGTTGGCCATGGGGATGGTTTCACAGGAACGGGAACGCGGTACGGCAGCGATGATGCTGACCAAACCTCTCCCGCGCAGTGCTTTTCTGGCTTCCAAGTTTATCGCCCTTAGTTTGGGTTTCTTTTTAGCGCTGCTTGCCGCTGGCTTAGGCGGTTATTATTACACCCTGGTGTTGTTCCAGGCGGTGGATGTGGGCGCCTGGCTCCTGTTGAATGGCGCTTTATTGTGGATCGTGATGGTCTATACTGCTATTACGTTACTGTTCAGCACCTTGCTGCGCTCCCAGGCAGCTGCGGCAGGGTTAGGGTTGGGCGTGATTCTGGTTTTCTCGGTTTTGGGGTCGGTTCCATCGATCGCGCAATATTTCCCCGATTACCTGGTGGTTTGGGGTACATCGCTACTCATCGGCAGCCCCCAAATTAACCCTTGGCCGGCTTTGATCAGCAGCCTGGGGCTGATCTTTCTCAGCCTGATGGTGGCATGGCGGGTGTTGGAAAATCAGGAGTTGTAAACCGGACAAGTTCCCCGATCCGATCAGGGACTGAAATGAGTCCCATCAAATGATCGCCCGCACCACTTCGATACCGTTCAGGGCCATGTGATACAAAAAGACAGCGTGGAGCAAATCGCCATTATGGGGTAGGCCGCCCTGTTCTTGGGCAGTTTCGACACTCCGGTCGTAGGTATCGACCGCATTGGCAGGCACAATGACGCGCCGTTTCAATTGGCGGGCGTTCGCATCCATGCGCAGGTGCATGGCCAGTTGGTAGGTGCACAGATCGGTACAATCGCCAACCACAATAAAGGTGTCCACTTCTGGGTGTTGGGCAATCCAATCGCTCAAACCGGTATTTAACCCGCTCGAGATCGAATTTTTTTCCATCACCAGCATCTGGTCAAAAAAGGATACATGCTTAAATGCAGCCACAGTTTCTGCCTCTGGCGTGGCGCGGATACAGTGCGGCGGCCAGGCGCCAAACTCTACCGCCTCGGGATCGTGGGTGTCCTGGCTGAGGATGATGTGGCGGACAGCATGCCCCCAGGCAAGTTCGAAAAGTTGCACGATCGGCTCGACAATCCCGGCCACCCGGGGACTCGCCAGCGGTCCGATATGACAGAACCCTTCGATCACATCTACTGATAAGATCGCCGTGCGTTGCGGAGATTTTGCCGCCGCAGAAATGGCCAGGTTCGGAAGTGCCGCTATCCATTGGTCCAGGTAATCCAGAAAAGCCTGGCTTTTGGCTGCCAGAGAGGTTTCCATGCCTTTCTCCTTTGAGCTAAGATACCCCGCAGATGATCCGGTGATATCCACAAATCCCATCAATAGTGTATTATTTACACTATTATAACCGCGCTGCCCGGTCTGTCAAGGAATCCTCTTTCCTGTAACCTACCGCCTAACGGGATCGTAGAGAATAGCCTTTGCCAGGTGGTGCGCCAGGCAAGCCGGTAAGCCGGGTTTCATGGTTACCTTGCATTTTTATTATTTTAATCTAAGCTATAATAAGATATGATATAAAAAGAGAGTAGACCTCTCAGCATCACGACCATCACTGGCATGGATTTAAATCCTGTAATCTTTATTTTCCCCTACCTTCTATCAGCGGGGATTTCCATATGGGTAGGCGTGGTCGCCTGGAGGCGGCGCAGCGAGGCTGCTGCGGTTCCTCTAGCATGGATTACCTTCGCCCAGGCTCAATGGACCCTGGGTTATGTATTTCAGCTATTCTCCACCCGTCTGGAAATGATGCTGTTCTGGAACAATTTTCAATTCCTGGGGGCTGTTTTTGTCCCTCTATTTTATGTTAGTTTCATTGTTCAATACAATCTCCATAGCACCCCCTTACCTAAAATCGACTGGCGCTATTTTTTGCCCTTAACGATTGCCCTTTTGACTTTCATTTGGACCGATTGGCTTCACGGATTGTTTCGCAGCAACCCTCGCATCGTCCCGGGTGATCCGTTTTCGCTCTTTGCTTTCGATAATGGCCCAGCCTTTGGTTTATACACAATTTACGCGCACAGCTTAATCGTCTTCAGCACCCTGCTATTCATCCTAAAATACATCAATGCCCCGCGGTTTTACCGGCAGCAAGCAGGGACGGCTTTGGTGGGTTTCCTTATTCCCTGGGTTACCAGCATCGTAACCACGTTGGGATTGGTTCCCATTGCGTTTCACCAGATTACCCCGCTCACCTTTGGGATCAGCAACCTGATCATCGCCTGGGCGCTGTTCCGCCATCGACTTTTGGACATTATCCCGGTAGCGCGCGACAAATTGATCGAGAGTATGCAAGATGCGGTGATCGTTATCGACAGCCATCTACGCATTGTCGATACCAACCCGGCCGCTTTGGCGATCTTTGGAATTGCTGAAGAAAGCCCGATCGGCCAACCCATTGCGGTTTTTATTGACCTCGAATCACATTGGTTCGCAGTCGGTTTCATCCGGGGGCAAAAAAACGACGAACTGACCCTCCGAAAAAAAGGCATCCTTCAGCACTTAAGCATCACAGCCAGCCAACTTTCAACCGATGATCGATCCCCCAGCGGATATTTTCTGATTTTACACGACATCACCGACCAGAAACAAATCGAATTAGACTTGCGCAAATCGGCTGCTCTGACCCAGGCGGTAATCGAGTCCTCCGCTAACGGCCTGGTTGTATTCGACAGTGACCTGAATGTTATTCTGTATAATCGCCGCCTGATGGAGTTGTTTAACCTTAACCCGGGCTGGGAACACCACATCGAATACAAACCATTGGATTTCCTTGGTCAGAGTTTCCACGAACCCGTCATTTTTTACTCCTGCCTGGAAAAATTACTCGAAGAACCGGGCAGTGAGCTCCTCAGCACCCACGACACTCGCCTTGGGATGACATTCGAATGCGGCATGACTGCCTACCAGGTCGAAAAAGAGGAAATGGGTTGGTTATTCAGCTTTCGAGACATAACCGAACGGAAAAAAGCCGAGTTAAAACTGCGCGAGTTAGCCATTACCGACTCGCTCACCGGATTATTTAACCGCCGCCATTTCTATTACCTGGCTCAGACCGAATTAGAGCGCTCATTACGGTACGACCGAGATTTATCGCTGGTCTTACTCGATATCGACCATTTCAAACAAATCAATGATACCTTTGGACACCTGGTCGGCGACCAAATTCTGGAAAAACTGGCCACCCGATGCCGGAGCAGTCTGCGAATCTTTGATTCGATTGGCCGTTTCGGGGGTGAAGAATTTATAATCCTGCTGCCTGAAACCGGATTGAAAGAGGCGGCGGCAATCGCTGAGCGTCTTCGCCAGCAGGTAGAAAATATAACGCTCCCTACCCCTAAAGGAAAAGCAACCATCACCATCAGCCTGGGAGTGGCAGCCTTGGAACCTGGAAAGCCGCTAACCCTGGAACAGCTTATTAACCGCTCCGACCAGGCCATGTATATGGCTAAAGATGCCGGCCGCAACCGAGTCCATGTGATCCATTCACAGGATACGCTGCCCGGATTATAGGTTCGCTTTTCAACATTTAAAAAAACCACCCCCGCTCCACTGAACCTATCGGCAATAGCCGGCTTGAATAACCCCCCAGCCCCCAGGTCACCGGGCAATAGACCTCCTCCCACCCGGTGGCGCGGCATGGTAAAGGCAGCATTTACCCCCACCCGCCCACAACGGGCGGTCTTTTCAGTATAATTAAGCGCATACCCGGTCACCCTGACCGGAAATCGAAGGATCGACACCTCGACAAGCATCACTTGGGATAAAACCGTGCCAATAAAGAAACCAAACCTGACCCTACATGAAATGAGCGATCCATCGATCGCAGGAATGAACCTGAAAGATCCCGCTTATTATATTAATCGCGAATTGAGCTTGCTTGAATTTCAACGACGCGTATTAGAGGAAGCCCAAGATGAAAATAACCCCTTGCTCGAAAGAGTAAAATTTTTAGGGATTTTGGGTTCCAATTTGGATGAGTTTTTTATGGTCCGGGTTGGCGGATTGATCATGCAGCGGAATGAGAGCATTACCCAACTATCGATCGATGGGTTGACAGCCTCTCAACAACTGCTCGAAATCCGCAAAATAACCTTGCAGTTAATGACCGTAGCGCGCGAAATCTGGCATAAAAAAATCCGGCCCGCATTAGACGAGACCGGCATTCATATCCGCACGTATTCCGAACTGACCTCACGCCAGAAACAAAATGTGGATGCCTATTTTCATGAAACGGTCTTTCCGGTATTAACCCCCTTGGCATTCGACCCCGGTCACCCCTTTCCGCATATTTCCAACCTCAGCCTCAACCTGGCCGTTATCCTCGAGGGCAAAGATGGGCAGCAATTATTCGCCCGGGTCAAAGTGCCCGACACCTTACCCTTGCTGGTGCCGGTTAAACGCTCCTCTGGCAGATTGCGTAAAGATGGGTCCCAACCTCGTCATCATCACCTCGTCTGGATTAGCGACTTGATTGGCGCAAATCTTCCGGCATTATTTCCAGGAATGAAAGTTCTCGATGCGCACCTGTTCCATGTCACCCGGAATGTCGATATGGAAATCCAGGAATTAGAAGCCGCTGACCTGCTGGAAACCATCGAAGAGAGTGTGCGCAAACGCCGTTTTGGGGTTGTCGTTCGATTGATGGTCAAGAAGGACATGTCGGAATCCATGAAAACCATCTTGATGAGCAACCTTAAGATCACCCGCCGGGATGTCTATATATTGGATACCCCGCTCGACTTACGCGGCTTGATGCTCCTCACCCGGATCGACCGTCACGACTTGAAGGACCACCCCTTTGTCCCTGCCACACCCGCTGCCCTGCGCTTCGCAAACGACGCCGATGATGACGTTTTCTTCACCACCATCCGCGAGGGCGATATTTTGCTCCAACACCCTTACGATTCCTTCAACCCGGTCATTGAATTTTTACGGGTCGCTGCCCGTGACCCCGACGTACTGGCCATCAAACAAACCCTTTACCGCACCGGAAATAATTCTCCGGTGGTGAAAGCCCTGCTTCAAGCACGGCGAGATTACGGAAAACAGGTGGCGGTCCTGGTTGAACTTAAAGCCCGCTTCGACGAAGAAAGCAATATCCTATGGGCACGCTTACTCGAACAGGAAGGCGTGCATGTCACGTATGGCCTGCTCGGGTTGAAAACGCATTCCAAGATCGCCCTGGTGATCCGCAAAGAGGGCGACCATATTCGCCGTTACATCCATCTTGGTACCGGTAATTACAACCACATCACCGCTCAGGTTTACGAAGACCTATCCTTGTTCACCTGTAACGAACAAATCGCTGCTGACGCTACCGATTTGTTCAATTATTTAACCGGTTACTCGCTCAAGGAAGAGTATCGCAAGTTGTTGGTCGCCCCGATCAATTTACGCCAGCGGTTCGAAGAAATGCTGCACCGTGAAATCGACCACCAGCGCAACGGTGGACAGGGACATGTCATCTTCAAGATGAATTCTTTGGTGGACAAACCCATCATCGAGCTGCTCTACCTGGCTTCTCAGGTCGGGGTGCGCATTGACCTGATCATCCGGGGAATGTGTTGTTTGCGCCCAGGGGTCAAAGGATTAAGCGATAACATCCGCGTTATCAGTATCGTCGGCCGATTTCTGGAACACAGCCGCATCTATTACTTCCACAACGGCGGTAACGAAGAAATTTACCTCGGCAGCGCCGATCTGATGCCGCGCAACTTAAATCAGCGCGTAGAAGTTCTCTTCCCGGTCGAAGACCCGCGCCTGATCAAAACCATTCGCGAAAACATACTCAACCTCTACCTGATCGATAACCTTAAAGCGCGGTTGATGCATCCGGATGGAACTTACCAACGATTGAACCCCTCAAAAGGTGAAAAATTAATAAACGCCCAAGAAACGATGCTTCGCTGTAGAAAACCTCATCCTGAATAGAAAGGCCTGCGATTAAATGAAAAGTTGGCGAAAAGAATTGTGGTTCCACATCCCCACTCGGCGCGGATTCGTGAATATCACCCCCCAGGTTGAAGAAAGCCTGCGCGAAAGCGGCATCCGCGAAGGGTTGGCGTTGGTCAATGCCATGCATATCACCGCTTCTGTGTTTATCAATGATGATGAATCAGGTTTACACCATGACTACGACCGTTGGCTGGAACAACTTGCTCCGCATGAGCCTGTAAGCCAATACCGCCATAACAACACCGGAGAAGACAACGCGGATGCGCACCTGAAACGGCAGATTATGGGTCGTGAGGTCGTGGTAGCCGTGACGAATGGTCAACTCGATTTTGGCACCTGGGAACAAATTTTTTATGCTGAATTTGACGGGCGGCGGCGAAAACGGGTCTTGGTCAAAATCATAGGTGAGTGAAAAGGATTTATCGATGTCCGAAACGAGTTTGACCACCCGAATCAGTAAACTAATCCGGAAAGCGCACAATCTGGAAATCGCTTTCCTCGACAACCTGAGCGAAGCCGAGCGGAGCGCCAAAGGAACCTACGAGAACTGGGCCCCAAAAGATAGGGTAGCACATACCACTCTCTGGCGGCGGCGCGCCATCGAAAACCTGGCGTACCTGGCTCGTGACCAACAACCCCCGGAATACCCACCTTACGAGTCATTAAACCGGGAGACTTTTCTTGAAAACCAACATAAAAACCTGCCAACTTTGCTAAAAGAATCGGAAGCGGCCCTGACTGTGCTTATCGAGGTGCTGAACCGCTTTAGCGAGGATGACCTGACCAACTCCCAGCGGTTTCCATGGTGCGAGGGTCAACCACTGCTTTCCTATATCCTAGAAAATGGTTACATCCACGTCATCGCCCACCTGGCAGAGGCATACACCCACCTAGGCGATCGTCCGGCAGCGATCCGCCTGCAGGAAAAGGCAGTCGAAGATGTTACCCAGTTGGATGCTCATCCAGCCTCACGCGGATTAACTCTATATGACCTGGCCTGCCTCTACGCAGGAAGCCCGGATCACGAAAAAGCAATACCTTTATTAGCCGAGGCTTTCCAATTGCGGCCCTCGTTGTTCGGATGGGCGCGCCAAGACCGAGCACTAAGCGCCCTCCACAGCCATCCGGCTTACCAGGCCTTGTTTAAAGTTGATTGACCCTTACGGCTCCAGGGTCAGCAGCAAGCTGGACAGCCACACGGTGCCAGAAATACGGGTGTTGGATTCCTGGTACATCACCAACCGCACCCCCTGGGGTTCTTCCACCGTGTATGGGATATAAACCTGAAAGGGAATATGACTTAAATCACCATACGGTTGCGAGAGCTCCAACCTGGCCGAACCGACCATTTGGCTTTGTTCATCCATCAGGTCGAATACCAGCGGACGGTCATTTACCAGGCGCGCCAGTCCATTCACCTGGAGTACCCCTCCGCTGATCACCGCCCCCGCTCTTGGAGAGCGGACAAGGTAGGGTTCTTGAGTAATTGCCTGGGGCAAAATTTCATTCTTCCCAAGCTGCATTAGAACCAAGTCCACCGAACACAAATAAATGGGACGCTCGAAGCGGTCTTCTACCCACACAGCCAACCGGGCAATTTCAGAAGCGGTCTTGATCTCAAAGGGAATTTCGGGGGCGATAAAAAAGTGACGGTTTAGAAAACCGCGAAAGTCGAGCACCTGGCGGGTAATCACCCGCCCGTCCTCACCGGTTAATTCAACATGCACATACCCATCCTCGCCAGGACTGATCAGAGCTTCAATTTTGATCGGGGATGCCACCTTGGAATACAACCCTGGCCTTTGGATACGCATCCAGGAAAGGGGTGGAGTGGCCGTAAGCGTAATCGTGGGTGTTCGGGTGGCTGCCCGCGTACGGGTAGGAATAAGCGTGCGGGTTGGTGTGCGTGTGCGCGTCGGAGAAGGTCCGAAGGTGGGGCTGCCCACTGGGGTGGGAGTTGTGGTAAGGGTGGGTTGGTAGGTAAGGGTCAGGCTCGGCTGGACCGTGGCACTGGGCTCCACCCGTAGAGTCGCGGTGGGTGCAAAGGTCAGTCCGAGGGTGGTCGTTTGGCTGGCTGTCGGGATGATTCCATCCGTGGCGGTCGGTAAAAGCGCTTGTCCTATCGGAGTTAACAGCCGCGAGCCGGGCATACCCCCTGCCTGGCAACCGCCAGTTAAAAACCCGCCTATTACAACGATCCACACCCCGATTAACCATCTAACTTTTACCGATGAAGAGCGCATCATCCGATTATATACCTTTCTTACCAGCAAACCTATAGCCAATCCAATTTCGGAAACGCCTAAAATATAATAAAATTATCCTATGCCTTCGGTCTTTCTCAATTACCCTTCAGCATTCCTTTGTGAACAAAACCAGGCATACCGCTGTTAAACAAGACCAATTGTCGGCAAGGCTGGTACTCCCCCACCCGGAGAGGACTTCCATCGTGACACTGGAAAAGGTGCAAACTTCGTGCCGCCGGGGCACAACACTCAAAGCTCAGATTTTTATCATCGTTGTTTGATCGTGATGATAGTTTGTTAATGAATCCTTTAGATTAACAATAATTCGCAAGGTAAATCCAATTGGAAATAAAAACCCGCATCGCAGTTGCATATGGGGACGGCATCGGACCGGAAATCATGCAAGCTGTGCTTAACATTCTCAATAGTGCCGGTGCCCACCTCGAATACGACCTGGTCGAGATCGGTGAACAGGTGTACCGGGGCGGTATTTCTACCGGCATTTCCAATGAGGCCTGGGATCTGATCCGCAAAAACCGCATCTTACTCAAGGCTCCGGTTACAACTCCGCAAGGCGGCGGTTACAAAAGCATTAATGTCACCCTGCGCAAATCACTCGGCTTGTTCGCTAATATCCGACCTTGTAAGGCATACTCTCCATTTGTTTACTCCAACTTCCCGAAAACCGACCTGGTGGTGATCCGTGAAAATGAAGAGGATTTGTACGGAGGGATCGAATATCGCCAGACCCGCCAGATGACCCAAGTGCTCAAATTGGTCAGCCGCCCGGGCAGCGAACGGATCATCCAATACGCTTTTGAATACGCCCGTGCTTACGATCGCTCGCGGGTAACCTGCATGACCAAAGACAATATCATGAAAATGACCGATGGCCTTTTCCATCGAGTCTTTGATGAAATTGCCGGCCAATACCCTGAAATCCAGTCCGACCACCAAATCATCGATATCGGGATGGCCCGTGTCGCAGACCAACCGGAAGATCTGGATGTCGTCGTCACAATGAATCTGTACGGGGATATTCTATCGGATGTAGCTGCGCAGGTGGCCGGTTCGGTCGGACTGGCGGGGTCGGCCAATATCGGCAGCCATGCCGCCATGTTTGAAGCCATTCATGGCTCGGCTCCGGATATTGCCGGGCAAGGCATCGCCAATCCATCCGGATTACTCCAGGCGGCGGTACAAATGCTGGTCCATCTGGGATACGCCCAAAATGCCGAAACCATCCATAACGCCTGGCTGTGCACCCTGGAAGATGGTATCCACACCGGCGATATCTTCAACCGCGCCTACAGTTGTATGCGGGTCGGTACGCAAGCTTTTAGCGAAGAAGTCATCGCCCGGCTGGGACAATCCCCCAAGCACCTTGCACCGGTCAAATTTTACGGGGGTGGCATCCACGTAGAACCCAGGCCGACCCCACCGGCCAACAAAACCCTGGTCGGGGTGGATGTTTTCATCGATTGGAGCGAAGGCCAACGCAATCCGCAAATCGTCGGTCAACGCATGCAATCCTTAAGTGGGAATGGGCTTTCGCTTGGCATGATCTCGAACCGCGGAACGAAAGTCTACCCGGACGGGTTGCCAGAGACGTTTTGTACCGATCACTGGCGTTGCCGGTTCAACGCTGAGACCGAGCGGGTGACTTTCCATGAAGTACTGGATTTATTGGCCCGGATCGACTCGGCCGGATTCGAGGTCATCAAAACCGAGCACCTTTACACTTTCGATGGCGAGCGTGGGTACTCGCTCGGGCAAGGTGAATAAAACACCCAGGGCCGACCATCTCTTCGGTAAAAAGCAACACCATCATCCACAGTTCCACCTGAAAAATAGCCCCTTGTGGGGTAAAACCCAACCGCCAAGGAGTTCCGCCCTCTACCCGCCTTTGGGCAGTTACCGGGTTCACCCGGCAGCCCCGCCACGGTTCCTCAGCTATCGAAAAGGCACCCACTTCTCTTCATGTAAACCGGCGATCTGCTCATCCACATTGTTTTCAATCAGGGCACACTTTTTAAGCAACAGATGGATAGGTTGATGGAAAAATCTCTGCCTCGGATGAGATTTTCAGTAGACCTCCGGATGTTATAATCTTACCGACCGCATTTAATAAAGCCTCTTCGCAGAGGTGAAAGTACAGAGGATCTTTGGGTTTTATGCGGCACAAAAGTCCGCATAAAACCCAAACCTCTCGTTTTCTCCCCCTTCCCGGTGGGAAGGGGGTTGGGGGGATGGGCGAAAT
>Ga0207950_100140_pt1 | contig 29633 bp, 26 predicted proteins | sample Subbio11_8B_AprC_FD_184814 | JGI IMG/M metagenome (GOLD analysis project Ga0207950, IMG submission 184814) | Serpentinite rock and fluid subsurface biosphere microbial communities from McLaughlin Reserve, California, USA - CR11_8B_AprC (SPAdes) | ecosystem: Environmental > Terrestrial > Deep... | reverse complement strand
CGGGCTCTCGCCCAATGGTCGGCGCTTTATGGAAAGCGGCACGGTAAAAACCGCCGAGTGGAGCAATGCCGGGTTGGCCTGGCGGTACAAAGCCGCTGCCATGGGGGTGCCGTTCTTGCCTGCCCGCACCATGCTGGGTTCGGATACGCTGCGCTACAGCTCGGCTAAACTGGTTGAATGCCCATTTACCGGCCAGATAATGATGGCTGTTCCGGCACTCAACCCCGACGTGGGCATTATCCACGTTCACCGCGCGGACATATACGGCAACGCTCAGATTGATGGGATCAGCATCGTGGATAAGGACCTGGCGCAAGCATCCCTGCGCCTGATCCTCACCACCGAGCGAATCGTTCCCACGGATGAGATTCGCAAAGATGCCGGACGGACTGCCATACCGTACTGGCTGGTAGATGCTGTTTGTCACGTGCCATACGGCAGTTACCCAGGTGAGATGCCCTACGAATATACTTCGGATGAGGGTCATTTTGCCGAATGGTTGGAGGCCGAAAAGGATGAAGCCACATTCGCCGCGTTTTTAGATAAATATATCTACGGTACCCGCAATTTTGATGAATACCTGGCATTGATCGGCGGCCAGGTGCGCCTGGAGGAATTACGTGCCATGGACCCTTTAAAACGAACCTGGTAAAGCGCAGCCCAATGATCGCCAACCAACGCTATAACCTGATGGAATTGATGATCTGTGCAGCGGCTCACCTGCTCGAGGACGGTAAAACTGCGGTCATCGGCACTGGCCCGCCTTTAGCGGCTGCCATGCTGGCTCAAAAGACCACCGCTCCAAACCTGATCATCCTGTTCGAAGCCGGCAGCATGGCCCCAATATTGGAAAAGCTGCCCATCTCGGTCGCCGGTTCGCATACCCAAACAGGCGCTTTGCTGCATGGCAGTATGACCGACATTATGGAAGCCTGCCAGCGTGGGATGGTTGATTACACTTTCCTGGGCGGCGCACAAATTGACATGTACGGCAACTTGAATTCGACCATGATCGGGGATGATTATAATCTTCCCAAAGTGCGCTTACCCGGCAGCGGGGGGGCTAATGATTTTGCTTCTTTATGCTGGAATACGGTTTCAATTCTAACCCACGACCGGCGCAAATTCGTCCCCAAGGTGGATTTCGTCACCTCGCCAGGTTATTTGGACGGCCCCGGGATGCGTGAGGCTGCCGGCTTGCCTCCCGGCAGCGGCCCTTACAAAGTGATAAGCACTTTGGCTGTGATGGGCTTCGACCGTGACAGCAAGCGCATGCGAGTGGACTCGCTCCATCCAGGGGTGAGGGAAGAAGATTTGGTCGAAAACACAGGCTTTGAATTGTTGTTTTCAGATCCGCTGCCCCGGACCGCAGAACCCACTACCCGCGAGTTGGAAATTTTGCGCAGCGTTGTGGATCCCATGAGGCGTGTGATCGGCAAGAGCCAAGGGGATCCATCCAGGTGACTTTTCGGTTCTCAACCCAACGATGAGCCGGTATTAACCGACCGGCACAGCACCGGGATTGAAAAATTAAAAAGTTAAACGTTTTTTAAAATAGGCGCCAAGGAGGAATTCGATGGATTTTCGATGGAGCGAAGAGCAGGAATTGCTGCTTGAAAGTCTGGAGGAACTGTTGAAGCGCGAAGCCCCCGAGAGTTTAATGGCTGAACTGGACGCAAAGAAAGAGTTCCCGGATAAACCCTGGCAAGCCCTCGCCGATCACGGAATTCTAGGCCTGGGCATCCCGGAGGAGTATGGCGGCGCCTTTACCGATATTATGACCATGACCCTGGTATGCCAGGCGCTTGGTAAACACGCCTTGCCCCTTGGCATTATTTATTCTTTAGGGGTCATCACCATTCGGGACATACTCCAATTCGGTTCGGAAGAGATCAAGAAAGAGGTGTTGGGTGGGATGATACGCGGGGACGCGCCTGTTGCACTGGGTATCACCGAACCACAAGCGGGCTCGGACGCAGCAGCGCTTAAAACCACGGCTGAATTTGACGGCGATGAGGTGGTCTTTAATGGACAAAAAATGTACTGTACGCTCTCGAAACAGGCTAAATATATCCTGCTGATGACCCGTGATCAAAAAAGTGAAAATCCATATGAATCGATCTCGATGTGGTTGCTTCCAACCGAAACACCTGGGATCACCTTTCATTTGCTCAATAAAGTCGGCTGGTGGACGGTGCCGACCTATGAGGTGTTTATCGAAAACGTTCGTGTCCCGAAAAAAAACCTGGTAGGGGAGATGAATAAAGGTTGGCCTCAATTAATGGCAAATTTCGAGATCGAGCGTCTGGCGTTGTGCGCCGCCTCCGTTGGAGCTGCTGAAGCGGCCTTCGAAGACGCCGCCGCCTACGCCAACCGGCGTGTCCAGTTTGGTAAACCGATCGGAACCTTCCAGGCTGTGCAGCACATCATTGTCGATATGGCGGTAAAAATCGAGAATATGCGCAACTATATCTACAAAATCGCGTGGATGATGGATAACGACATGCCGGTGCGCACCGAGCATGCCATGTGCAAACTGTACGTGGCACGCGCATCGTTTGAAGTCATCGACTCGGCCATGCAAATCTTGGGAGGGTTGGGATACATGATGGATCATCGCGTGCAGCGCTTGTGGCGCGATATCCGTTTGATGCGTATCGGGGCCGGCACGGATGAAATCATGTATAACATCGCCGGACCACAGCTCTTGAAGAAGGTCAGGTAATGGGCTTGAACATACTCGTGACCGTTAAATTTGCTCCCAATGCAGTGGATATCGAGGTCAAACCTGATGGAAGCATTAGTCTGGAAAGGGCCGAATGGGAGATTAGCAGTTTCGATTTACCTGCTATCGAGGCCGCAGTTCGGCTGGCTGAAGCAACTCGGGGTAAAGTGATTGCTCTCAGCGTTGGGCCAGCCCGGATCAACAACTCCAAGCTCAAAAAGAATGTGCTTTCGCGCGGCCCGGATGAACTGGTGTTGGTAGCGGATGACGCTTTGGCAGAGGCAGATACAGCGGTTACCGCACGGGTATTGGCCCTGGCAGCAGCTAAATTAGCCCCATTTGATCTGCTGTTAAGCGGAGAAGGATCGGCTGACCTGTATTTTCAGCAGGTCGGTTTGCAACTTGGTGAGCGGATGGGAATACCAACGCTCAATGCGATTCGGAAAATTGAAGTTTACGGAAATCATGTCGTCGTCGAGCGCAGCCTTGAGGATGAAATTGAAGTGCTCGAGGTCCCGTTACCGGCAGCCCTCTCGGTTACCACGGATATTGAACAACCTCGGTTACCAACCATGAAAGAGATCCTCAAGGCCGGTAATAAACCTGTGTATGAATGGTCGCTCACCGACCTTAACTTGGCGGACTTGCCTGGTAAGGTGGAAGTCCTGCATACTATGGCAACCCCACGGGTTGAGCGCAAAAACATTCGTCTCCAAGGGCCGACCGAAGAAGCGGTTTGTGAATTGGCCGGGTTATTAAAAAAAGAAGGCGTTTTGTAGAGGCCGGCATGAAAAGTCAGCGCGATATATGGATTTTCACAGAAAAGAACACCCTCCTGGCTGAACTTGTTGGTTGTGCAAATGGGCTGGCGAAAGAGATGGAAGCGAACCTGACCGCCTTGATCCTCGGCCCGTACAGCCTGGCTCGGCAAGCTATCGCCCTAGGTGTGGGGCAAGTATTCTGGCTAGGTGAACAGCGGGCAGGGGATATGGTCGAGGACTGTGTGCCGACCCTGGCAAAACTAGTGGAGACCCACGCTCCGTATGCGTTCCTGATGGGATCCACCACCCGTGGACGGACTATCGCCGGGCGGCTAGCCGCTCGCCTGGATGTGACCGTTCTGACCGATATCAAAGAAATTAAATGGGTCGATCGTTATTTTCAAGCAAGCCACCTGATTTTCGGGGGTGGCGCACTGCGGATCGAACAGACCCAGGTGGAACCAGTGATCGCCACTGTCGTTCCAGGGACTTTTCTGCCAGGTCAGGCAGATCCAAACCGCCAGGGTGAGATTGTTTTTGTTGAATGGGTACCGCCAACCTGGCAGGTGGGTGTGCGCGAGCGCAAGCCACGCACCGCAACCACAGTTAACCTTGCGGCAGCCCGGAAAGTGGTTTGCCTTGGGCGGGGGGTTGCCCGAAAGGAAGACCTTGCTTTTCTTAAAGATTTCGCCAACATACTAGGTGCTGAAATTGGATGCACTCGCCCGCTGGCCGAAGGTCTGAATTGGTTGCCGCGCGAGCGCTATATTGGCATCTCTGGCGCAAACATTAAACCCGACCTGTACCTGGGGGTGGGTGTCTCTGGGCAAGTGCAACATACTGTGGGGATGAGTGACGCACGGGTTGTTGTAGCGATTAACAAAGACAAAGATGCCCCCATCTTTGCCCAGGCCGATTTCGGCATTGTCGGAGATCTTTATACGGTTGTGCCAGCCTTAATGGCGGCTATCAAAGCCATGAAATAAAAGCAGTTTTGCCCTCAGCCACCGTCCAAGGAGTGCTGAATGACCGAAGAAAAATTTGAGGTGATCATCGTAGGGGCAGGTGTAGCTGGCAGTACGGCCGCCTATCAACTGGCGCGCCAAGGGTTGGAAGTGGTCCTCGTCGAACGGGGTCCATACCCCGGCGCGAAAAACCTGAGCGGGGGCGTTCTTTATGGGCGTGTTCTCCATCATTTGATGCCTGAATTTTGGAAGGAGGCTCCGGTCGAGCGCAGCATTAACAACCAGGTGGTCAGTTTTCTCACCCCTGACTCACACTTTAATATCGATTTCAAAACTCAGGCTTTCAACCAGCCACCCTTTAACGGTTTTACGGTCTTGAGGGCAAAATTCGACCACTGGCTGGCGGCGAAGGCGGAGGAGGCTGGCGCAATATTGGTACCTGGTATCCGGGTTGATTCCGTCCTGAAGCGGGAAGGACGCGTGGTTGGAATCACTGCGGGTGAGGAAGAGATGTACGCCAATGTGGTCATCGCCGCTGATGGGGCAAGTTCGTTCCTGGCCCAAAAGGCAGGGTTACGCGAGAAATTGCCAACTGCTCATGTAGGTGTGGGGTTAAAAGAATTAATTGGTCTGCCGCGTGAGACGATCGAGGAGCGCTTTCGACTTTCAGAAAATGAGGGTGCTGCCTATAACATCGTTGGATCGGCTACAGGTGGGATTGCCGGAGGTGGTTTCCTTTACACTAATCAGGAAAGTCTATCGGTCGGGTTGGTCATACGCTTGGAAGACCTGGTGGAGGAGAAAAGGAAACCGGCGGAGATTTTCGACGAGTTTTTGGCTCATCCGATGATTGCGCCTTTGATTAAGGACGGCAAGCTGCTCGAGTATGGCGCGCACCTCGTTCCGGAGGGTGGTTTGGGGATGATGCCGCAGTTATATACCGGTGGTATGCTGGTGGTCGGAGATGCAGCCGGGTTTACGATTAACAATGGTTTCGTCGTCCGGGGTATGGACCTGGCGATTGGCTCGGCGCTGGCTGCCTCGCAGGCAGTCATGGAGGCCCATGCCAAAAAAGATTTCAGCGCCCGATCGTTGAGTGTATATCGGCAAAAGTTAGAGGAATCCTATGTCATGGCGGATATGCGCACCTACGCCCGCGCGCCACATTTTTTGAAGAACGAACATCTGTTTAAAGCTTACCCAGAATTGATCACTGGATTAATGAGCGATATCTATCGTCAAGAGGCTCTGCCAAAGCAACACTTATTCAACACCCTGCTGAAGAACTTGAAAAACAATGAGATATCGCTTTTTGACCTGGCGAAGGATACGATTAATGGAGTGCGAGCTTTATGAAACCGAGGAGTGTCATCGAGAGATTGGCAATTAATAAGTATAAGTTGGATGAGGGCCACCCGCACATCGAAATTGATCACGATTCTTGCAAGGTTAAATGTGTGCTCCAACCTTGCTTGTATGTTTGCCCAGCTAATGTATACACTGAACAGGCCGGCCTGGTAGTGGCCGATTGGGCTGGCTGTCTGGAATGCGGCACCTGCGTGGTCGCTTGTCCGGATGAAGCTCTGGTTTGGGTCTTTCCGCGGGGCGGGTTTGGCATAATCTACCGGAGCGGCTGACAGGAAGAAAGGGGAAACTGATTTGGACAGCATCCGCTCGACAATCGATACCAACGATGATGCCTATCAACAAAACCAGAGGCATAACCTTGCCCAGGCACAGCAACTCATCCGGCGGGTTCATCACGTGCGCCAGGGTGGGGGCGAAAAATACCGCCAGCGGCACGAATCGCTCGGCAAGCTGTTCGTGCGCGAGCGCATCGAGCGGTTATTGGACCCCGGTTCACCTTTCCTGGAACTTTCCCCGTTGGCTGCCTGGGGGATGTACGACGACCAAGCCCCGGGGGCGGGTATGGTCACTGGCATCGGGCGGATCGCTGGGCGCGAAGTGATGATCGTGGCTAATGACGCAACGGTTAAGGGCGGCACCTATTTTCCGATCACGACCAAAAAACACCTGCGCGCGCAGCAAATTGCCGAGGAAAATTATCTGCCTTGTATCTATCTGGTTGATTCGGGTGGAATCTTTTTGCCGTTGCAGGAGGAGGTCTTCCCGGATGTGGACGACTTCGGGCGTATTTTCTACAACCAGGCTCGAATGAGCGCCAAAGGTATCGCCCAGATTTCGGTAGTGATGGGTTCCTGTACCGCCGGGGGAGCCTATGTTCCGGCGATGAGCGACGAAACGATCATCGTCAAGGGAACTGGAACGATATTCCTCGGTGGACCCCCACTGGTGAAAGCCGCCACCGGGGAGGAGGTTACTGCGGAGGAGCTGGGTGGGGCAGATGTACACACTCGCCTTTCGGGGGTAGCCGATCATTTTGCCGAAGATGATGAACACGCCCTGGAAATTTGCCGCAATATCCTTGAAAACCTCCCCACGAAAGCCGGACGGCAAAAAGGCACCTGGTTGGATGGGTTGGATATCCGGCCCCCTGAGGAGCCGCTTTACCCAGCCGAAGAAATTTATGGCATCCTTCCGATTTCATCGCGTAAATCGTACGATGTGCGCGAATTAATCGCCCGTATGGTCGATGCCAGCCGCTTCCAGGAATTCAAAGCTCGTTATGCCTCCACTCTTGTGTGCGGATTCGCCTATATCCATGGTTATCCGGTTGGCGTCCTTGGCAACAACGGTGTTCTCTTTAGCGAAAGTGCTTTGAAAGGCACCCATTTCATCGAGCTTTGCGAGCAGCGCGGTTTCCCGCTCCTTTTTCTGCAAAATATTACCGGGTTCATGGTTGGCCGGCAGTATGAGGCTGGTGGAATCGCCAAGGATGGCGCAAAAATTGTGCATGCGGTCTCGAATGTGAGTGTGCCTAAGTTGACCGTCTTGGTGGGCGGCTCGTTCGGGGCTGGAAATTACGGGATGGCTGGTCGCGCCTTTGGCCCGCGCTTTTTATGGATGTGGCCTAACGCGCGGATCAGCGCTATGGGCGGTGAGCAGGCCGCACATGTCTTGCTGACGGTGAAGCAGGACCAGTTGGTGCGTGAAAAGAAGGCCAGACTATCACCCGAGGAAGCCGAGGAATTTAAACGGCCGATCCTGGAAGAATATGAACGGGCGGGAAACCCGTATTATTCCACCGCCCGCCTGTGGGATGATGGTGTCCTTGACCCGGCCGAGACTCGCCAGACCTTGGCCCTGGCTCTATCCGTTGTGCTTAAAGCTCCCCGCAAAGTGGGTAAGTTTGGTGTTTTCCGGATGTAGGCAGGAGGAAGATGTTCAAGAAAATTCTGGTCGCAAATCGTGGAGAAATTGCGGTCCGTGTCATCCGCTCTTGCCGAGAGATGGGTATAGCCACTGTAGCAGTTTATTCGGAAATCGACCGGCGCGCGCTGCATGTGCGCCTTGCCGATGAAGCTGTGTGGATCGGACCTGCCCCCGCCACCCAATCTTATTTGGATGGAGGGCGCATCCTGGCTGCAGCGAGGAAAACTGGGGCCGAAGCAATTCATCCTGGATATGGCTTCTTGTCCGAGAACGCTGATTTTGCCCGCAACGTCTTGCAGGCCGGGTTAGTTTTCATTGGTCCGCCGCCAGAGGCGATCCAGGCAATGGGCAACAAGAGTGGTGCTCGGGCGCTTATGCAATCGAACCAGGTGCCCATTGTGCCTGGCTACCACGCCACAGACGATGATGTTACCCTGGCCGTAAAAGCAATCGATATTGGGGTACCGCTGTTGATTAAAGCTGCCGCTGGCGGTGGCGGCAAAGGTATGCGGGTGGTGACTGATTTAAAGAATCTGGAAGAAGCTCTGGCAGCCGCCCGCCGAGAATCCCAGCACGCTTTTGGCGACACTCACATGATCCTGGAACGCTTTCTCCCCCGCGCTCGGCATATCGAATTTCAAATCCTGGCCGATAGGCATGGAAATATTCTGCACCTTTTCGAACGCGAATGTTCGGTTCAGCGCCGCCAACAGAAAATTATCGAAGAGACGCCATCTCCTTTTTTAGATGAAGAGCTGCGTGTGCGGATGGGCCGGGCGGCAGTGGCAGCCGCCCGCGCGGTAGGATACCAAAATGCCGGCACGATCGAATTTATCGTCGATCCAGAGAAACGAGACTTTTACTTCCTGGAAATGAATACACGCCTGCAGGTCGAACACCCGGTCACCGAGTTGGTCGTTGGGCTGGATCTGGTGCAGTGGCAGATCCGGATTGCTGCGGGTGAAGTTTTACCTTTCGATCAAGCGGATCTCAGCCAGCGTGGGCACGCTATTGAATGTCGTCTGTATGCCGAGGATCCCGCCAATCATTTCCTGCCCGCTATTGGTAAAATATTAAATTTTATTGAACCGAAAGGGCCAGGGCTGCGGGTGGACAGCGGCTTCAGCGTTGGTGACCAGGTGACCATCCATTACGACCCGCTCATCGCCAAGGTCATCGCCTGGGCTGAAGACCGACCATCCGCCATTCGGCGAATGCTGTTTGCCCTGCGGGAAACCGTCCTGCTAGGCTTGACCCACAACGGGCAGTTCCTCCAGGAGGTGCTCATGGATGAGCAGTTCAAGTTGGGCAATGTGTATACCACCTGGATTGAAGAGACCTTTGGGGATTGGCAGCCGCCGATGTGTGCTTTGCCCACCGAGGTTTTAGTAGCTGCTGCTCTGACATTTTTCCATTCAACACCAGCTTCCGGTAGCGAGGATCTCGCCAGGGTTGCAGCGGGAAAAGACCCTTACAGTCCATGGCAGTCTGGCAGCTCTTTTCGCCTGTCATCGGGTGGACCTCCCGAAACTAGCCCAATTCGATCAACAGGCACAGGCAGCGGTTTGTTACAAACCGAAGAATCGTCGGATGCGGCTACCGAAGAGCGGTAACCACAAAGGATATACCATGCGCTACCGATTTCAACATCTCGATCGAATTTACGAAGTGGTATTTGAACACCAAGGCTCCGCATACCTGGCCAATATAGACGGCCAGCCGTACACCTTTGAAGTATTGGATGCCCAACCTGGGGTATTGAGCCTGCAATTCGAAGGCCGCCCGATCATGGTGTACTGGGCTAAAGATAGTGCAGCCCAGTGGCTTGCGAGGGATGGGTGTACTTATCAACTGCAAAAACCAACATCTCGCCGGCAAGCATCGATGGTCGAAGATAGGTATGGTGGGGCAATCCTTGCTCCTATGCCGGCCCAGGTCCTTGGACTTCGAGTTGTGGAAGGTGACCCAGTGGAGAAAGGCCAGACGCTGATGTTGCTAGAGGCAATGAAAATGGAGATACCGATCCTTGCCCCCCTTGCTGGGCGGGTTGTGCGCTTGTTGGTTAAACCAGGCAAATTTGTGGAAAAAGACCAGTTGCTCATTGAAATTGGAGAATAAACAGCATGGCGGGTAAATTTTTCGAGGACTTATATGTCGGTCAAAAAATGAAACACACCAACGGCCGCACAGTAACAGAAATGGATAACACTTTGTTCAGTGTTTTGACGATGAACTCACAGCCGTTGCACTTGAATGAAGATTTTGCGTCCAAGACCCAGTTTGGAAAGCGAATTGTAAATGGTTTGCTCACCATGAGCCTGGTGGTCGGTTTGACGGTGAGTGAACTGACCGAAGGGACAGTGGTTGCCAACCTGGGATACGAAAAAGTCCACCATCCCAACCCGGTTTTTCACGGTGATACGATCTATGTCGAGACCGAAGTGCTTGAGATGCGTGAATCGCGCTCACAGCTCGATCGGGGTATTGTGCGCTTCAAACATATTGGACGGAAACCGGATGGTTTGGTGGTGGTCGAGGTGGAGCGCACGGTATTGGTATTAAAAAAACCAGTAGAATAACATTGGAGGTAGCATGCGAGCAAGACGAGCACTGTTGTATGTCCCTGGCGACGACCAACGTAAAATAAATAAAGCCCTCACTTTAGGAGCGGACAGTGTCTGCTTGGATATCGAAGATGGTGTCGCGGTTAACCGCAAACGGGAGGCACGTGCGGCCATTGTTCCAGCCTTGCAAACCCTCGATTTTGGACGTTCTGAACGTTTGGTACGGGTTAATCCGGTCGACTCAGATTTAATTGCTGAGGATCTGAACATCATTTTGCCTGCCCGCCCAGACGGTATTGTAGTGCCAAAGGTGCAGTCCTGCGAGCAGGTGGAATGGGTTTGCGACCAGATCCGTAGGGTTGAACACCACCACAACTGGCCAGACAAAGGAATTGCGCTGATTGTATTGATAGAAACCGCTCTGGGAGTAGTTCATTTGAAAGAAATTGCCAGCGCAAACCCGCGTTTACAAGGGTTGATCTTTGGAGCGGAGGATCTGGCGGGTAATATCGGAGCGGTTCGTACTCGCCCGGGTTGGGAAATCTTTTACGCCCGCAGTGCGGTCGTAACCCATGCGGCGGCTTTCGGATTACAGGCTATCGATATGGTCTGGATGGATCTGGGCGACATCGATGGCTTGAAGGAAGAATCCTTGCAAGGCGCTCAGATGGCTTACACAGGGAAGCAAATCATCCATCCGAATCAGATAGGACCGGTGCAGGAAGCCTTTACCCCCAGTGATGAGCAAATTGCTCAAGCGCTGCGGGTGATTGAAGCTGCTCAGCAGCACCAGCAGGCAGGAAAAGGTGCTTTTGCTCTACATGGGAAAATGGTGGATGCACCCGTAGTCAAAGCTGCAGAACGCGTTTTAGAGCGGGCGCGTGCACAAGGGAAAGGATAACGGAAATCATCGACCTTATATCCCAACTTGGTACACACGGTAGCGCCGGAGAGGTTTGGCGCCTAATTTTAGTATCGCGTTGTTCATCGATGCATTGTCCTCAAGGACGTAATTAATCTCTACCCGCAATTGATCCCGATAACAGTTCTCATACAAATGCCGGTAGATCAAACCATCAATGCCCTTGCCGTGATACTCAGGGACTACCCCTAGTGCGAACATCCGGTATTGGGTCAAACGCGGCAATTTCCACAACAATTGAGCCCACCCGAAGGGCAGCAGCCGGCCGTTCAGTTTTTTCAAGAGGATATTGATATCGGGGATTGCGATTGCAAACCCAATCGCTTTTCCTTTGGCATCTTCCGCAAAAACAACTGCCTTGGGCTGAAGGATTGGCTTCAAATCTTGCGCCATCGCGCGTACCTCTGCTTCGGTAACCGGGGCGTAACCCCAATTATTGACCAGGCTGGCGTTGGATAATTGAATCAGGGTTTCGATATCGTTTTCGAAGTGACCCATATCCAACTGACGCACACCCACGTTAAAGCGTGCAGCGATCCGGTCGGTGTAGAGGATCATCCGTTCAGGGATGTGATACCCTTCGCGGGCGTCTATGTAGTAAACCAATAAATCTTTGGCTTTTCTTAAGCCAAAGGATTCGAATTGTTCGTTGTAGTAGGGTGGGTTATAGGGGGCCATCACCACCGGCGGGGGCTCAAATCCTTCCACGACTGCGCCCCATTCTTGCGAGACAAAACTCCATGGCCCGCGCATGGCTTGCATACCGTGCCGCTTGAGCCAATCACGAGCTGTATTCAATATCAGGGTTGCCGCTTCCATATTGGGTGGCGATTCGTAATAGCCAAATAAACCAATCAGCTCACCCCAGGCCTCCAAAGCCAAATGGTCGATGAAGGCAGCAATCCGTCCGACAACCTGCCCATGATCGAATAATGAGAATAGGGCAAATTCACAATGTTGGAGCAGGGGATTGCGATTTGGATCGAATTGCGCCTTGATTTGATTGCGGAGCGGGGGAACCCAAAGTGGGTCGTGCCGGTACAACTTATACGGAAGATCGATAAAATTCCTAACCTCGGTTTTAGATTGGGCAATTGAGATTTTCATGATCAAAAATTCGGGATTTATAAATAGAAAACCGCAATGATAAGATTATATCGGTGAAGGTGACAACCCATACTCTTTTTCTGGATAGAAAAAGGGACAGAAAAAAATGGATGTGTGCTGAAAGGTTATTTCGGTGAGGATAAAGAGAGATTAACATTTTGTCTCTCCGCAACCTTTTTTGAACCGTAATAATTTGGTGTTCTTGTGGTTTACCGGTGGTGATGAAATAGTTGATTGTAAAACAAGAGAATTTATATATAATTAGCAATAGATACGGCGCCAATCTTTACTACGGTTGACAGCCGTATTCGTGTGGTAGAGGGGGGTTACAATCAATGAATTGGCGCTTTAAAACAAGCAAAAAGGAGGTGGGACAGGTAATTTTTGGAAAACTGTGCTTTTTGTTCTGGCTAGAAATTACTATGGTAAACCATAAGGAGTATGAATGATGAATGTACAGGTTCGACGTGTATTAACCCTGCTTGTAATCCTGGCTTTTGTCGTTACGTTGTTCCCTGCGTCTTCCGTGGTCGCCAAACAACCGAAGGTTCATGTTTGGTTGACGGTTTTACATAATAACGACGGTGAATCCAAGCTGATCAACTTAGGCAGCACCTTGACCGATTTTGGGGGTGTCGCCCGTTTCAAGACCCTGGTGGATCAATTAAAATGGTCTGCAACCCAGGGTGTTCCCAGTAAACCGGGGGCAAAACGGGCGGTCCTGATGGTCTCCTCGGGGGATAACTTCCTGGCAGGCCCAGAATTCAATATCAGCTTGTTGAAGGGTCCACCCTTCTACGATACGATTGCGATGGACCTCATTGGTTATGATGCGGTTGCGATCGGCAACCACGACTTTGACTTTGGTCCGGATGTGCTGGAGGACTTTATTCTGGGGTACGAAAAGACGAAACCGCCCTATTTAAGCTCTAACCTGGATTTTACCAATGAACCCGGATTACAGGCACTTAAAAATCAAAACCGGATCGCTGCCAGTACGGTTGTGAAAACACGCGGTGAAACTTTTGGCATCATCGGCGCCACGACTCCGATGCTGCGATTCATCTCCAGTCCACGCAATGTGGCCATTGTGGATGATGTCGCGGGAGCGATCATGGTTGAGGTTAATAAATTGACCGCGATGGGCGTCAACAAAATTATTCTCATCAGCCATTTGCAGAGTGTCGAGGAAGACCTTTCCTTGATTACTCATTTATCCGGTGTTGATATTGTCGTTGCTGGCGGCGGTGACGAAGTCCTGGCTAATGACGGTGATTTACTGGTCCCGGGCCACACAATTTATGGGCCATACCCAATCTGGGCTCAGGACGCGAAAGGAATGGAAGTACCGGTCGTGACTTCAGCCGGAAATTATGCCTATGTTGGCCAGTTAGTGGCTGGTTTTGATAAGGCTGGCAACCTGCTCGAAATTGATGCCAAATTAAGCGGGCCGAAACGGGTTGCCGGTGGTAACCAACCGGATGCGGTTTCCCCTAATCCAGAGGTTCAACAGCGCGTGGTTGACCCATTGGTTGCCGAACTCGCGGATATGGCCAATAACGTGGTTGCGGTCAGCGCCGTGAATCTGGATGGCCGGCGGGTTCCCATTCGCTCTGTAGAGACCAACCAAGGCAATCTCATCGCCGATTCCTTACACTGGCAAGCCACTCAACTGGCTGGAGTCTTCGGTGTGCCAGCCCCGGATGTGGCTTTGCAAAACGGCGGTGGAATTCGCAACAATACCATTATTCCGGCTGGTAATATCACCGAGCTGGACACTTTCGCCATGGTCCCCTTCCCCAATTTCGTTTCGGTGGTAGAGAATGTTTCCCGAGAACAATTTAAAGAAATTCTAGAAAATGCCGTTTCAAGAGTGGAATTTGGGGATGGGCGCTTCGCGCAGGTCTCTGGGTTCCGATTCACTTGGGATGCCACTCAACCCGCTCGTTTGTTAGACACACTTGGAAACGTGACCCAGGCTGGGTCGCGGGTGCGGGAGGTGGTTCTAGATAATGGGACGGTAATCGTCGCCGGTGGGGTCGTGCAAGCCGGTGACGCGCTTACGGTGGCGACGATCGACTTCCTGGCTCGAGGCGGCGACCGGTATCCATTCTCTGATGCTCCGTTTACCACTCTAGGTGTTACCTACCAGCAAGCGCTGTACAATTTTCTCACGGTTGGGCTGGGAGGCGTCATCACCAGTACGGATTATCCAGAGGGCGGCGAAGGGCGGATAACCCGACTCAACTAAACCTTTTTTACTGGATTAGTTACCAACACAAGCCTGGTAAGGCCTGAAAAACAATCAAGAGTACCGAAGGGTGCTCTTGATTGTTTAAGGGTCGGATTTGCGGTTATATTCTTGAGATCCATCCTTAATTCCCTCTAATCCAATACTAGATAAATTGGGTACAATTAGACTAATAATGGGAGACTCAATCACCGATGCATAGAGGATGGAAAGATATTTTTAAAATAATGGTTAGCCTGCTGGTCGGATTGATTATCAGCCTGCCGGTCCTCCAGGTTCAAGCGCAGGAACCAGTCTGCGGCTTACCTTTTGAGTCAGTCAGCACGCCTCTGGACGAATTGGGGAGTCGGAAATACATCCGGATGGACGGTCAGGCGACCGGTTTCGCCGGAGGTCTTTATCCGGAAGGAAGCAATAGCAGGCCTACAGCCCACGAAGAGGCCGGTCTGGATTTGGCATCCCAAATCGTACCTTTAGGAGTCAATGGTAACCCCGATCCAACCAACGGGAAAATTGTGTTGATGTCGATTGGAATGTCAAACACCAATGCGGAGTTTGGCGCATTCATGGATCTGGCCAACTCCGATACGGAGATTAACCCGCAACTGTTTTTATTAAATGGCGCCCTGGGCGGGCAGACCTCGGAGCGCTGGCTGGACCCGAATGCGATCGCCTGGCAGGAACTGGAACGCCTGCTCGAACGCTACCAGATTTCCACTCAACAGGTACAGGTAGCCTGGGTCAAATTATCTCAAACGCGCGGTGGGGACTTCCCTGAAAAGGCGCTTGCCTTGCAAGATGATCTTGAGCTCATTGTTCAACACCTGCAGGATAAGTTCAGCAACCTGAAAATGGTCTATCTCTCCAGCCGGACGCGGTCGTATACTTACTGGCGCGGGCTCAGTCCCGAACCCGTTGCCTTTGAAACCGGTTTTGCAGTAAAGTGGCTGATCGAGAAACAAATTCAGGGGGATCCAGCTCTCAATTACAACCCGGCTGGCGGCGAAGTCAGGGCTCCTTATCTTACCTGGGGACCGTACTTGTGGATCGATGGGCTCAACCCTCGTGCGGATGGTCTCGTTTGGTCAGCCGAGGATATGACCGAGGACTGTACTCATCCATCCAAGAGCGGTCAAGTTAAAGTCGGTCAGATGCTGCTGGATTTCTTTAAAACGGACAGCCTGGCTCGCAGTTGGTTTTTAGCTGGTCAAGGTGTCGAGCTGTCGTTAACCCGCCCAGTGATGACTCCTTCCTCTACTGCGGTCCTCACCTCGTCACCGCAACCAACCCCCTCCGGCACACCAGGATTATCCGCGGAGGTGCATTGGACAGCGCAGGTTCCCCTTGTGGCCAATACCGAAACGGCCACCGCTCCCTCTGAGAGCCAAACCGGAATGAACCTGCCTATATCGGTGCTTTTTTTGGTTGGGGTGGTTGCGTTGCTGGCAGTCACATTCGGTGGATATCATGCACTCCGAAAAAAGGATCAAACCACAGGCCAATCGTGAGGTGATTGATTGAATCACCATTTACACAGACGGTCAAAAACCATATAATTTAGATCGTAAATACCTAAATATTACCGATAAATTATTTTGATTGTTTTTTTGTAACAGGGGAGGCGGGGAGCTATGGGCGATAACCAAAATATGAAAGGATGGATCTATTTGTTGGCAGGTATGGTTGGAATGTTTTTTTTGTTTGTTACGCCATTTAAGATCCAAGCCGGAGGTTCAGGCGGTTGGGCGTTATATTTCGATGGCACGACCGATTTTGTCGAGCTTCCCTACACATCCGAAATGTTCCCGCCAGGTTGGCAAAGCACCAAAACGGTCAGCCTGTGGGTTAAACCTGAGGGAGAACCAGTAAACTGCGAAGGTCCCGGCGCCTGTGATGTTATCTTCGGTGACCGTCCATTTTGGTGGGGTATTCAACGGGGAGTACTCAACGGTCAGGATCGGATTTGGGTGTGGAACGCAGCCACGCTGCCGGATAATAGTTATACGATTCACACCATAGCTATCCCCTACACACCCGGAGAGTGGGTCCACATTGCGCTGGTACACCAGGGTGGCATGTTGACTACTTACAAGAATGGCGTTTTTGCCGGCTCGGTTGCCAGCGGCGATACCCGGCAACCCGATAATCCCGCCCAAATGCCTTGGCTGCACATCGGCGGGGTGATCCCCAATGAGCATAGAAATCATACTTTCAGGGGTACGATTGACGAGGTGCGCCTGTATTCGATTGCCCTGACCCAGCAGCAGATCATCGATACGATCGCAACTGAGCTAACCCCCCCGGTAACTGGCTTGGTGGCGTATTACAAGATGTCGGACGGGGCTGGTACTATCCTGACCGATGACAGCGGCAACGGCTGGCATGGAGTCCTAAAAGATGGAACGCTTTTTGTTCCTGGAAACGGCACGCTGCCGCAGTGGTTGAGTTCTAATCTGGGCGAGTATTTTATCCTTCCAACCCCTACACCATCCCCAAGCGCAACCGCTACCGAGCAACCCACCATCGCGCCTTCTCCAACGGGATTGCCTACCCAGCCCGGTCCCAGTGCTGAAGAGCATTCTGTCTTTCTGCCGCTGGTTAAAAAATAACCTTCGTGATGAGTGGACATTCGTCCTTGGTATTCAGAGGTTGTGGGGTTGAATTCTCAATTTTCATTGGTGTGGTGGTAGAGTTTTCTTTTGCCCAGGAGGGGAACCATTCCTTTTGGCATTCTTATTTTGCCTCCTCTGCTTTCCTGAAAAGCGTTAGTGACGGGAGGATTCATACCGGCCTTTGAAAATTCAGAGAGGTTTTTTAATTAGAAGAGAAACTCGGCGATTCCGCGAGTTTTTGGCTTGGGTACCCAGCGCCGCTCGTTCGCCGGCGGAACAGGCCATCCAGCGGGGTAGATTTGTTTATGGCACGCAGGTCAGTTTGAGGTTCAGAGGTGAAAAATACTGATGATTAGGGTTATCGATATACACCTTCACCGAACCATCGAAGGTGGTGTTAAATTCCCAATCGTAAGCAACCGTTTTTGTACCAGCGCTGTCGAAGTTGACTTCTTGAGTGGAGGTCTTCGTGCCATCCGACCGTTCCCAGAAATAGGTTACTTTCCCACCTGCAGTGGTAGTGATATCAGCCGAAAGTTTAAACGTGTGCGGGCAGGCAGCACTGACATTTGGATTATCTGCCTTTAACCCAACCCGGGTAACCGCAAATGGGGCCGGGGTGGCGCCGACGGAAATTTTGACCCAAAATGCCTTGTCGGCATTACGACCTAACCCAAAGGTGATTCCGGCCGCATTCTGCAGCTTCCAGAAACTTTCGTAGTCCTTGGGGGCATCGGGAGCTTTCATGTTGACGGTAAGGTCGACAATTCCACTTGGGGGTACACTTGTCGGCAGGTTGAAACTGGCTGGAGCACCGAGCGCATTACCCGAATCGAATACCACCCGGTAACTGGTCGTCCAGGTGCAGGAGCCGGTATTTTTCAAGCGCCAGGTTTTTGTAAAACTGGAGCCAGGCCCGATTTGGGTTCCGTCTGGAATGGTGACATCACTGACGAATTCGGCCTGGTCACAGGCAACGGTAGTCGGGCTGGCGAGTGGGCTTGAAATTTGAGGGGTGGCCTGGGTTGGAGTCACAGTGATGCTTGGCTGGGGTGTCTCGACAGCCTGGGTGGGTGTGGCTTGAGCGGCAAGTAAGGTAGAAAAAACTGCTACCGTCTGAGCGGCAGAAGTGCCAACCGAATCGACCTCCCTGGTTGAGGTTTGATTTGGGCGCGGCAGATTACAGGCTGAAAGCTGTAAAAGGAAGATGCATACGATGGTGGTTAAAAGGGCTCTGGTTTTCATTCATCAGCTCCGTAGATTATTCAATAGCCCCAAAGCTGCGTAAGAGTTCAACGGCCTGTGTCTGGGCTTCGACCAGGGCAAAGGTGAGCGCGGTTTTGGCTTCAGCGTCACGCAGGTTTGGATCAGCCCCGGCTTCGAGTAGTAAGCGTATGATTGCCAAATCGCCATTCTGGGCTGCCGCGTGGAGGGGCGTAAAATCATCTGCCTGGCGTTCATTTACCGCGGCCCCTCGCTCTATAAGCACTTGAACGATTTCGCTATTTCGCCCAGCCGCAGCCGAATGCAAAGGCATCACTTTCATTGGATTTCTGGCAGCCATGTCGGTCCGTGCGCCATGAGCCAGTAAGGTTCTTACAACTTCCAGATGCCCAAAAAAGCAAGCCAATCCGAGCGCCTGAAACCCATCGGAAGCAAATTCATCGACTTTTTCAGCCTCTTTTGAAAGAATTTGTTCCACCTGGTCGAGCAAACCAATTGCGGATGCCTCAAAAAGATCGAGCTCGGATCCATATTTAGCCAACAGGCGCGCAATGGCTGGATGCTGGTAATAGGCAGCTAACATTGGGGCAGAAATTCCATCACTGGAACGGGCATTGACCAGGGATGGATCCTCATCCAAAGCTGATTTGACCTGCTCGAGCGCCCCTATTTTAATTAGTTGGAAAAATTGCTCTTGAGGGATCATCCCTTAGGGATTGCGTTTAACCGGGGAATGGTAATCCATTATGGTTAACCATATCTCAAAGATGGTGCAGCGTCAAGTTGATTTGGAAAGAAAGTAGCTTGGGTTTTGGGGATTTTACAATGTGTGAAGGGTTAGGGTCGTTACCCAAAAACCCAACGTTTTGTTTATGGGTCGAGTTGGGTGGTATGCGGCGGTTGGCATTCCGCCCGGCTTGGTGTTGGGTGGTATGCGGGGTTTGGTGTTCCACCCGGTTTTTTGCGATTGATGTTACCTTAAACCCATACCACCCAACCTACTCTGGTTGATGGTACCTGAAACCCATACCACCCAACCTACTCCTGTTGAACAGTTAGAGTGACATAATCGCTGAACAATGACAGTGAGGTTGGCATAATTGTGGCCTATTGACCGACCCACACAATCCGAGAGTACTGGAACTTCGCCTGCAAAAAGGTGCTGGCAGGTGGCTTGGGTGGAAACTACCCTATTTGATCGCCATCGGTAAATAAAGGTAATAGGTCACCGGGACAGGTTCGTCGTCGAAAATGGGGGAACCAAACCACTGGACACCATTGCGTAAAACACCGGAATGACCCCGACCGGTATCTTCGGTCAACAGTTGGCCTTCGGTATCCATTGGATTAGGTGAAGGCGGACCATCGGACATTTGGTAATAGGCTAGCAGTCCCACCTCGTTTTGCGGGTCGGGGATTTCTGTGTGGATATGAGGGAGGATACTCTCTCGGGAAAGGGCGGTCGAATAGATGCGGACTTCATCGATCAAACCCTGATAGGCAAGAAATCCAGGGGTACCTTCTGGAGGCTGGTAAATAAAACTCCCCAGGATTAGTTTTGGGTTTTGTCCTTCGGCGATGTGGGTTAACCCGCTGGCTACAGAATCGATCAGACTGCCATTTTTATAAACCTTAAGCAACCCGCCCGCATGCACAACTGCGATTTGCAACCATTCGCCGGGAGTGTATTCTACACTGATAGTATCTAACCCATTGTCATCCATATTCCAAACCCAAATACGATCCTGACCCTGGATAATTCCCTGGGTTATTCCCCACCAACGAGTATCCTTGGTTCCCGCAACTAACTTACACCAGGCTTGATCATTGTGGAGGCAGCTTGTCCCTGCCTGATCGGGCTTGAAATAGACAACAAAACTTTTCGTTGATCGCCAGGAATCCGACCCATAGATCGAATTCATCATTCCAAGATCTGCATAATCATCGATCCCATCAAAGCGCAATGCGTAGTTAATTCCCTCAGCCTTAAGGTTTCCAACAGGAGTTAAGATGATCCCTACGAATAGTACCGCTAAGAATATTCGAACCCTATTTGACTTAACCAACTTACCCCAATTCCGCATGATTATCCTGCCTGGACCCCTTAACTTAACAGTGCAGACCGTTTTCCGATTGGTTTAGGAAATCCGATGAAGATTTTTTCTATCCTCAATCCCAATTCTAATTATATACAATTATGGTGTAATTAGGTATATTTATTTTGTGTTGTAAGAATTTTCTAATATTTTTCTGCCCAGGTAGAGAGAACATTGCCGATCGGGCTGCCCAAAAATTTTGGAATTATGTATAATTCTTCAGATGTTCACGACTCCACCATTTTGAATATGAGGTATCTTCCAACGATCTTATGCGTTTTACGCCAACAACTCTCCCCGATGTAATCCTGATCGAACCGCAAGTGTTTGGGGATCAGCGTGGTTTCTTTATGGAGACTTACGAAGAACGTAAATTTGCTGCCCATGGGATCACTGCCTGGTTTGTACAGGATAACCACTCCGGTTCGCTCCGAGGGACCCTGCGTGGGCTGCACTATCAACTCAACCAACCTCAGGGTAAACTTGTGCGGGTTGTGGCTGGGGAGGTTTTCGATGTTGCCGTTGATTTGCGGCGCGGCTCACCTTTTTTCAGCCGCTGGGTCGGTTCAATCCTCTCGGTTGAGAACAAAAACCAGCTTTGGATCCCACCTGGTTTTGCGCACGGTTTTTATGTCATCAGTGAATGGGCCGAAGTTGTCTACAAGGCGACCGATTTTTACTCCCCACAATTCGAACGAACACTGTTATGGAACGATTCGGGTGTTGGGATCGTATGGCCCTTAAGTGAAGGCGCCGCGCCACTCTTATCTCCAAAAGACTTGGGTGGTAAAACTTTACAAGAGGCGGAGTGCTTTGATTGATGGTTATTGGAAACCCGCTCCAAGCAGATCGGAGCAGCGTCAGGTATAATGCCTGAGCGTACCCATTTTATTGCCAGGAGGATGCATGCAAACCGTACTCGTTACCGGCGGAGCCGGTTTTATCGGTTCTAACTTCATTCATCTGCTCCTTCACGCCGACCTATCGGTCAAAGTTGTCAACCTGGATTTACTCACCTATGCTGGCAGCCTTGAAAATTTGAATGATTTGCCCGATCCGGGTCGGCATGTTTTTATCCGGGGGGATATTTGCGATCGTCCGCTTGTTGATGCGCTCTTGCGCGAGTATCCCATCGATACGGTAGTCCATTTTGCGGCCGAGTCGCATGTTGACCGCTCGATTTCAGGACCGGGTCAATTTGTACAGACCAACATCACCGGCACTTTCTCCTTGCTGGAAGCTTGCCGCCAGGCCTGGTTGGTGGAAAAAATAATCCCCCAACCCGAGGTTCGCTTTCATCATGTCTCGACCGATGAGGTGTTCGGTTCTCTGCGCCCGAATGATCCCCCGTTCAGCGAAATCACGGCCTACGCACCCAATTCGCCTTATTCAGCCTCCAAAGCCGCGAGTGATCATTTGGCGCGCGCCTATTACCATACCTATAACCTGCCGGTCACCATTTCAAATTGTTCCAATAATTACGGCCCACGCCAGTTCCCGGAAAAATTAATCCCTTTAATAATATTAAACGCATTGGAGGGAAAGCCGCTGCCGGTCTATGGCGATGGACACCAGATCCGTGATTGGCTGTACGTGGACGATCATTGTGAAGCTATCTTGCGGATTCTGCAAGCTGGGGTCCCTGGCGAGACCTATAACATCGGGGGTGATAACCAACCCTTCAATATTGATATCGTCAATCAAATTTGCACAATGATCGATGAAAAAAGGCCGGATTCCTCGTTTACACCTCATGCGAGCCTGATCCAGTATGTTCGTGACCGGCCTGGCCACGACCGCCGTTACGCGATGGATATTCATAAAATTGAGCGTGAATTGGGTTGGAAGCCGCGGTACAGCCTGGGCCAAGGGTTGCAAGCAACCACCGAATGGTATTTGGGTCACCCGGATTGGGTGCAGGCCATTCACCAACAAACCGATTACCAACATTGGATCAATAAAAACTACGCAACCCGAGGAGAAGCGAAATGAAAGGAATAATACTTGCGGGGGGGAAAGGCTCCCGCCTTCATCCATTGACCCTGGTAATTAGCAAGCAGTTGCTTCCCGTTTACGACAAACCGATGGTTTATTACCCACTTACAATGCTAATGCTGGCGGGTATTCGAGACATCTTAATCATCAGTACCCCTGAAGACCTGCCGAATTTTGAACGTTTATTGGGCAGCGGCGATCAGTGGGGACTGAACTTTTCCTACATCCAGCAGGACCAACCGCGCGGGTTGGCCGATGCGTTCCGTGTTGGTAGGGATTTTGTCGGATCGAACCCGGTAAGCTTAATTTTGGGTGATAACATTTTCTTCGGGCATGGGCTGCCGGTTATCTTACGCGACCTGGTGACGAGGGTTCAGACCATCGGTGGGGCGGCTGTGTTTGCTTATCCGGTTAAAGATCCGGAACGCTATGGGGTCATCGAGTTCGATGAGGGTGGTAAAGCGCTCAGTCTGGAAGAAAAACCTGCTAAGCCGCGATCGAATTTTGCTGTTCCTGGCATGTATTTTTATGATCAGCGGGTGGTGGAAATTTCCGCCGAAATGAAACCCTCCTCGCGCGGTGAACTTGAAATTACGGATGTCAATAAGGATTACATGCGGGCCGGACAATTGCATGTAAAGGAGTTAGGCCGTGGGGTGGCCTGGTTAGATGCCGGTACACACGAGTCTTTGCTTCAAGCGGCAGCCTTCATCCAGGCGGTTGAGGACCGCCAGGGGATGATGATCTCAAGCCCAGAAGAAATTGCCTACCGAATGGGTTTTATTGACCGAGAACAGTTAAAGCGAGCACTCGATCGTTTGGGGGTCAGTTCGTACCGCGCCCGTCTGGAAGGGATGTTAAAGTAGGTTTTCCATCGCCAGCCCCAGGGAAATATCCCAGGCGGGAAGCCGGAGCCCAAAGGTATGGTAGAAACGTGAGCAGTCCAGAGCAGTGTACAACGGCCGCCTGGCGGGGGTTGGGAACTGACTGGTTTTAGCCGATATAACCTCGCGGGTTATTTGATCCTTGGGCTGGGGGTCCAGTTCTAGAATTTTTTGAACCCATCCTAAACGGGTGGTAAAACCATCCCCGCCGAGGTGATAGATGCCGGCTGTGCGGGTTAAGTGATCATGAAAGGTGTCTTTACCCTGCCCCAAAGCCAGGGTGATGGTTTCGGCCAGAATACGCGCCCAGGTCGGTGAGCCAACCTGGTCATCCACAATCTGAAGTACCGCTTGCTCTCTGCTCCATCCCAATACTCTGCGGACGAAGTCGTTCTGGCGCAGGCTGTATAACCAGGCGGTGCGGATCACCCAATGGGCGTGGCAATTCTGGGTTACGGCTATTTCACCGGCCAGTTTGCTTTTGGCATAATAATTAATGGGGTTTGGCGAGTCTGTTTCCGTGTAAGGAGTTTCATTTGTGCCCTCAAATACATAATCGGTTGAGATGTGCACAATACCGGCTTGTACTCTCCGAGCCGTTTCTGCCAGGACCGCCGGAGAAAGGTGATTTACCAAGTTGCACAGCACCGGTTCGCTCTCGGCCTTGTCCACATTGGTGTAGGCAGCGGCATTGACGATCAGGTCAGGGTTAAGTCGTTTAATTTTCTCGGCTAACTGCCCAGGTTGGCTGAAATCCACATCCGGCCAATCCAGGGCGATGACCTGACCCAGCGGTTGCAAACAACGGGTAAACTCCCAGCCTAGCTGCCCGTTTTTTCCTAGTAGGACGATGGTAGGGTTTGGTTTGTCCATATGGCATTCGAAAAAAGTAGGATAGGTTCCATCAAGGTTTACTCCAGGCAATTCTAACCGAAAAAAGGCGAAAGAATTGCATCTTTTTCATCCCACGGGTACAATCACCTGAATGAACTTCATGGACCAGTACCAATCTCCTTTTAGTTGGCGTTATGCCTCTCCTGAAATGCGCAACCTGTGGAGCGAAAAAAACAAACGGGTAATCTGGCGCGAAATCTGGCTGGCTTTGGCAGAGGTGCAAGCAGAGTATGGATTGGTTCAACCCGCCCAAGTTGAAGAATTGCGCTCAAAAGTCAAAAATGTTGACCTGGAACGGGCACTGGTGATCGAAGCACAAATCCATCACGACCTGATGGCCGAATTAAAAACCTATGCTGAGCAATGTCCATTGGGTGGCGGCATCCTCCACCTGGGTGCGACCTCGATGGATATTGAGGATAACGCCGACGCATTGCGGATTCGTAACGCGTTGGGCTACATTTTGGCTGGTCTCGAAACCTTACTTTTAGGGTTTGCAGACCGGATCGAACAAACAGCAACACAGACGGTCATCGGCTATACCCACTTGCAGCCAGCCGAACCGACCACGCTGGGATACCGCCTGGCTTTATATGCTCAGGACCTGTTAGAGGTCTACCAGTCGCTTTCACAGTTCCGAATGGGAGTCCTCGGTAAGGGCTTCAAAGGTGCGGTTGGAAGTGCAGCCGCATACGCCGATTTGCTGGGTTTGGAACACCTGGAAGAGTTCGAGCAGCGGATGAGCCGGAAATTGGATCTGGAATTTTACCCGGTAACCTCCCAAACCTACCCTCGCCGCCAGGAATATGTTCTGCTCAGTGAGCTGGCCGGATTAGGCGCGGTTTTGTATAAATTTGCCTTCGATGTGCGCCTGCTACAATCGCCGCAGTTTGGCGAATGGCGGGAACATTTCGGCCCTCAGCAGGTGGGATCTTCGGCTATGCCATTTAAACGTAACCCGATTACGGCTGAAAAAATTAATGCTTTGGCAAGGTCTTTGGCCGTCCTGCCGCAAATTGCGTGGGGCAACGCCGCCAATTCACTGCTCGAGCGCACCCTGGACGATTCAGCTAACCGGCGCACCTTGATCCCCGAGGCCTTTCTCATCAGCGACGAACTATTACTTTCTTCTTCAAAATTGGTCCGCGGGATGGAATTCGATCCGGATACGATCCACAAGAACTTACAGACTTATGCGCCATTTGCGGCCAGCGAACGGGTGTTGATGGCTCTGGCGCGGGCCGGTGCCGACCGCCAGGTGATGCACGAACGATTGCGCAACCATGCTTTGGCAGCCTGGGAAGCTGTCCAAAAAGGGAATCCGAACTCTTTCCTGGAGCATCTATCGGCTGATGGCGAAATCGGCCGGTTCTTAAGTAAAACATCGCTCGCCGCGTTAATGAACATTGAGGGTTACACCGGGTTGGCTGCTCAGCGCGCGCAAGAATTAGCGGATAGAATTCGGACCGTCGTCAAGACTGCCCAGAAATAATCGCGGGCATAGAGGAGATACAGCATGACGCAGGCTGATTTTGGGGTTTTTGGGCTGGGAGTGATGGGTTTTAACCTGGGTCGCAATGTGCAGCGTAACGGCTTTCAGGTAGCAGTTTTCAATCGCAGCCCGGGTAAAGTGGCCGAATTTGTCGAAAAGCAAGCGCCGGGGCCGGTTCCGATAGGTGCGCGCTCGATGCCCGAATTTATTAAATCCTTAAAACGGCCGCGGAAAATCCTCTTATTAATTCCGGCAGGTGATCCGGTCGATGCGGCGATAACGGAGATCAAGCCGCTGCTCCAGTCGGGTGACATTTTGATCGATGGTGGCAATTCATTTTTTCTGGATACCGACCGGCGCTGCCGCGAACTGGCGGGGGCCGGGTTTGATTATGTTGGTATGGGTGTGTCGGGGGGTGAAGAAGGAGCCTTATGGGGTCCCAGTCTGATGCCGGGTGGCTCGCCCGAGGCCTGGCAAGAGCTTGAACCGATTCTTTCGAAGATCGCAGCCCGCGCCGAAGACGGGGTGCCGTGTGTGGCCCCTATGGGTCCACGGGGAGCTGGTCATTATGTCAAAATGGTGCATAACGGTATTGAATACGCGGACATGCAGTTGATCGCTGAGGTCTACGATTTGCTGCATCGGGGGGTAGGGATCTCGATTGCAGAATTACAGGAAGTTTTCAGCAATTGGAATCAAGGCATCCTGAAATCCTATTTGATTGAAATAACCGCCAAAGTCCTGGCTAAAAGGGATGACGAAAGTGGCCAGCCGCTGGTGGATATGATCCTGGATGAGGCCGGACAAAAAGGCACCGGAAAGTGGACCGGACAAAATGCTCTGGATATTGGCGCACCAGTGCCTACGATTAGTGCGGCTGTTCACAGCCGGATTCTTTCCAGCCTGAAAAAAGAGAGAGTTGCTGCCAGCCGGGTATTAAATGGGCCAGGTGAACCATTCACCGGTGACCGCACAGCCATTACCGCCGCATGCCAGGATGCGTTGTACGCAAGCAAAATACTCTCCTACGCGCAGGGAATGGCGATGCTGCGGATCGCCTCGCAGGAATATGATTATGCTCTGGAGTACGGTGAAATCGCCCGTATTTGGCGGGCAGGTTGTATCATCCGCGCCGAATTGCTCAACGATATCATGGCGGCTTTCCGGCGTAATGCGGATTTACCCAATCTGCTCCTGGATGAGGCGATTATCCAGGCACTCCACAGCCGCCAAGCCGCCCTGCGCCATGTGGTGAGCACTGCCGTAGCCTCAGGGATTCCTGTCCTGGGGATGTCTTCCGCGCTGGCATATTTTGATTCCTACCGCAGCCAACGCCTGCCAGCCAATTTGATCCAGGCTCAGCGTGATTACTTTGGCGCGCACACGTATCACCGGGTGGATAGAGAGGGTACCTTCCATACCGAATGGGATGGACGATAGGTGGGTTTCTAATTCGATCCAAAGATGGGCCTGGCGGGTAGAAAATGAGGAAATATTAAATAACCTCAGCAGGCGAGTTTACCAACCGGTTGGATTTTTTGGTACCGGTAATGGTTGCTCATGAGGGCAGCCAGGTTTTGCCGATTGATTCACACCCCAGCTCGGCTGGGATACCTTGCCACTGGTTTCAAGAGGGCGGGCATCGATGGGGGTGACTTCCACCGATCGCGGGGTATCTACTTTGGTGCGGGGTCCAACCGGTTGTACCCGTAGTCCCTGTTTGACGAGGGCTTAAACGACTGCCCGCCAAAAAAAACCAACGCCAAATAAGAATTTTATTTTCCTTTTGATAAATGTAGATTCATGGATTCTAACAGGCGCAGGACTTCATGACGGTAAAACAATGCCGGATCATGGATCAGGCTGGTCGAGTGATTGAACAATTCCAGCATGATCATCCCGTGGATAGGATACCAACTGACCAGACCGGTGTAGATTACTTCGGGGGGGATAGCCGCGGGCAGCTCCCGGCTGGTAAACTTCAGGGTTGCTTGCAGCTCGTCCGGTAGGTCGAGTGTGCCGGTGAGGGATTGTAGTTCACCTTGCTCAAAACAAACTGCCAGAATCTGGAGGATGGGTGTTAAAACTTTTTGAGCACCGGCAGTGGTGATGTCGTCGGGCTCACCGTGACCAGGGAATGGGTGAGCGAAGATGAGTTGGAACTCGAAAGGGTGGTCGACAGCCCAGCGCCGGTAGGCCAGGAGGACAGCCAACAAACGATCTCCAAGCTGGGCTGAGGAATTTCCCGAGGCGGCGGATTCCAATGTTTCCGCCAGGGCATTGCTGGCATCGAGGATGAGCGCGGTGATCAAGTCATCCCGGCTGGCGAAATAACGGTACAAGGCCGGACCGCTGATTTCCATAGCACGCGCGATTGCGTTTAAAGAAATCCCTGCCGGACCATGTTCTTCCATCTGGCGGCGGGCGATCGTCTTGATCTCATCCATCGTGATTTGGCGGAAGCGTTCACGGCGGGTTAGAGGGGCGGATAATTTCATGAGCAGTTGAGTGGGTAGCGTATTTATTATCGGTTATAAGTTATAACGAATTATAGAAGGTATTACCTAAATGTCAAGGGTGAGCAGATTTTTTTAGAGAAGATACGGTTGTAGAAATAAGTTGATGGGTGTTTGGGTAGCACGATCAGGGTGTTTTAGTGGGATCCAGGATAAAATAGCAGAACCCTCTCAACCCTCATGAAGAAATTTGCTATCGATGATCCAGAGAAAACTAAATTTGGAAATCCATCGGTTTACAAGTAGCCCTTAAATGACGGGGATGTGCGTGGGGCTCAAGCTTGTTAAATAAAGGTGAAAAAAACGATGAAAACAAATCTGGTCGAATTTATTCTTGCCCAAAAAAAACGCCTGGGGATGCCCATCGGAGTTTATCCCGGGTTGGAGATGATTGGGAAGAGCGTGTACCAGGGGGTTACCGATCCTGTCGTCCAAATCGATGCTCAAAAAAGGTTATATGATCGCTATTTAGCACCCTTCTTACAATCCGCGATAGATTTGAGCATCGAGGGCGAGGCGTTTGGCTGCCAGGTTCGCTTGCAAGAAACCGATATTCCGACCATCGTCGGGAGGTTGGTTACATCTCCAAAAGATCTCCTGTCTCTCGTCGAACCGAAACCAGGCCATAAACGGACCACGGTACCCTTAACCACGGTTCGGATGTTGAAAGAGGCCTATAAAAACCGGTCTGTATTTGTTTTGGGCGGTATGATCGGCCCATTTACCCTGGCCGGACGTTTATTTGGGTTAAGTGAGTCATCGATGCTCACCTCACTGGACCCAGGCTTATTAATTGGCTTGCTCGAAGCAGTCACCCGATTTCTGGCTCGATATGCAATCGCTTTTCGTCTTAACGACGCGGATGGAATCATTTTGGCCGAGCCTGCAGCAGGTTTAATTTCACCGGACGCAATGGCTCGGTTCTCGGTTCCTTATGTTCAACAAATCATTTCCGGGGTACAAGCGCCTGAATTTTCGGTCCTTTATCACAACTGTAATGCAACCCTTGCCCATTTGCCGGGAGTGCTGGAAACGGGAGCCGCTGCATATCACTTTGGAAAACCCATGGACATTGCTGATGCCTTATCCAGGGTAGCGCCGGACGTTGTTCTGGCGGGTAATTTGGACTCGACCGAGGTCTTTACTGAGGCCAGACCCGAGCAAATGTATGCCCAAGCCACACAGTTGCTTAAAGACACGGCTGATTACCCGAACTATATCCTCTCTTCGGGCTGCGATTTATCACTGGGAACGTCATTGGCTAACTTGGATGCTTTTTTTAAGGCTTTGGAGGATTTCAATAGCGCTCAATAAAGGGGTGGTAAACCAGG
>Ga0207950_100137_pt1 | contig 30107 bp, 24 predicted proteins | sample Subbio11_8B_AprC_FD_184814 | JGI IMG/M metagenome (GOLD analysis project Ga0207950, IMG submission 184814) | Serpentinite rock and fluid subsurface biosphere microbial communities from McLaughlin Reserve, California, USA - CR11_8B_AprC (SPAdes) | ecosystem: Environmental > Terrestrial > Deep... | reverse complement strand
CTGCTCACCAACGTCACCATCCGCATGGAAGACGCCGGCGCGCTCAAGCGCAAGCTCTACAGCAGCTTCATGGAGCACGCCAAAAAGGTCGGCCCGGCGCTGATGGACGGCAAAAGCATCGGCGCCGCCGACCGGCTGCTGTACGCGCTGGGCAACCTGATGGTCTATGGGCCGCTGCGCAACACGCTCGGGTTTTCGCGCGTGCGCGTGGCCTACACCGCGGGCGAGGCCATTGGCCCCGATCTGTTCACCTTTTACCGCTCGATCGGCATTAACCTCAAGCAGCTCTACGGCTCTACCGAAACGGCGGTGTTCGTCTGCTTGCAGCCCGACCACGAGGTGCGCGCCGACACCGTGGGCGTGCCCATCGACGGCGTCGAGATCAAGCTGGCCGACAACGGCGAAATCTTGGTCAAATCGCCCGGGCTGCTCAAGGAATACTACAAAAACGAAAAAGCCACGCGCGAGGTGCTCACCCCCGACGGCTGGTACCACACCAGCGACGCCGGCTTCATCGACGCCAGCGGCCACCTGAAAATCATCGACCGCGTCAAAGACGTGGGCCGCATCAAGGGCGGGGCCAACGACGGCGCCCTGTTCGCGCCCAAATACGTCGAGAACAAGCTCAAGTTCTTCCCCTACATCAAAGAGGCGGTGGCCTACGGCGACGGGCGCGAGCGCGTGTGCGTGTTCATCAACATCGACCTCGAGGCCGTGGGCAACTGGGCCGAGCGCCGCAACCTGCCCTACGCCGGCTACACCGACTTGGCCGGCAAGCCCGAGGTGCTGCAGCTCATCAAGGGCTGCGTTGAGCAGGTCAACGCCGACCTGAGCCGCGACGCCCTGCTGGCGGGCAGCCAGATCCACCGCTTTTTGGTGCTGCACAAAGAGCTCGACCCCGACGACGGCGAGCTCACCCGCACCAACAAGGTGCGACGCGGCTTCATCGGCGAGAAATACGGCGTGCTGGTCGATGCGCTCTACGGCGGCAAGGCCGAGCAGTTCATCGAAACCCAGGTCAAGTTCGAGGACGGGCGCACCGGCAAAGTGAGCGCCACGCTCAAACTGCTCGACGTGCAGACCTACGCAAACGTCAAGGCGGCCGCATGAAGCACACCATCCTGCACTGGGCACTGGGACTACGGAGTTTGGCATGAGCAAGAAAAAAATCGGCGACGTCATCCTCGACGTCAACAACATCAGCCTGCGCTTCGGTGGCGTGAAGGCGCTGAGCGACATCTCGTTCGACGTGCGCGAGCACGAAATCCGCGCCATCATCGGCCCCAACGGTGCCGGCAAGAGCTCGATGCTCAACTGCATCAACGGCGTCTATAAGCCGCAAGAGGGCTCGATCACCTTCCGCGGCCAGACCTTCAAGCACATGAACAGCCGCCAGGTGGCCGAACTGGGGGTGGCGCGCACCTTCCAGAACCTGGCGCTGTTCAAGGGCATGAGCGTGATCGACAACCTCATGACCGGGCGCAACCTGCGCATCAAAAGCAACCTGCTGCTGCAGGCGCTGCGCTGGGGCCCGGCCGAGCGCGAGGAAAGCGAGCACCGTGAGAAGGTCGAGCGCATCATCGACTTCCTCGAAATCCAGGCCCACCGCAAAACCCCGGTCGGGCAGCTGCCCTACGGCTTGCAAAAGCGCGTGGACCTCGGGCGCGCGCTGGCCATGGAGCCGCAGGTGCTGCTGCTCGACGAGCCCATGGCGGGCATGAACGTCGAAGAAAAGCAGGATATGTGCCGCTTTGTGCTCGACGTCAACGACGAATTCGGCACCACCATCGTGCTCATCGAGCACGACATGAGCGTGGTGATGGACATCTCCGACCGCGTGGTGGTGCTCGACTACGGCAAAAAGATCGGCGACGGTGTGCCCGACGAGGTGCGCGCCAACCCCGACGTGATCAGCGCTTACCTCGGCACCAGCCATTAAAACAGGAGACCAGACATGGGATTTTTCCTCGAAACCATCATCGCCGGGCTGATGAACGGCGTGCTCTACTCGCTGGTGGCGCTGGGCTTTGTGTTGATCTTCAAGGCCTCGGGCGTGTTCAACTTTGCCCAAGGCGCGATGGTGCTGTTTGCCGCGCTGGCCATGGCGCGCTTTGCCGAATGGCTGCCCGAGTGGCTGGGCTTTGAGAGCCTGCTGTTGGCCAACGTCTTGGCTTTTGCCATCGCCGCGTTCCTGATGCTGATTTTTGCTTGGGCGGTCGAGCGCTTCGTGCTGCGCCACCTAGTGAACCAAGAAGGGGTGGTGTTGCTCATGGCGACGCTGGGCATTACCTTCTTCATCGACGGTTTTGGCCAGACCATCTTTGGCAGCGACATCTACGCCATCGACCTCGGTCTGCCGGCCGAGCCGATCTTCATCCTCGAAGGCCTGTTCCCCGGCGGCTTGCTGATCAACCAAGACGACCTCGTCACGGCCCTGATGGCGATGGCCATGGTCGCGCTGCTGACGCTGTTTTTCCAGAAAACCGGCACCGGCCGCGCCCTGCGCGCCGTGGCCGACGACCACCAAGCGGCGCAGTCGGTCGGCATTCCGCTGGGCCGGATGTGGGTCATCGTCTGGTTCATGGCTGGCCTGACGGCGCTGGTGGCCGGCATGATCTGGGGCGAGAAGATGGGGGTGCAGTTCGCCCTCACCTTCGTGGCGCTCAAGGCGCTGCCGGTGATCATCTTGGGCGGCCTGACTTCAGTCCCGGGCGCGATCGTGGCCGGCCTGATCATCGGCGTGAGCGAGCAGCTGGCCGAGGTCTATATCGGGCCGATGGTCGGCGGTGGCATCCAGATCTGGTTTGCCTACGTGCTGGCGATGGTGGTGCTGCTGTTTAGACCGCAGGGCCTGTTTGGCGAAAAAATCATCGACCGCGTATAAAACTCGCTCAGGAAGAACGGAACCATCATGTTTTACCGCGAAAACGGTCAGTTCAAGACCACCTACAAATCCGACCAGCAGATTTTTGCCGTCAAGCAAGACCGCATCGCCATCATCGCCATCATCGCCTTCGCCTTCATCGGCGTGCCGATGTTGGCCGACGAGTACCTGTTTCGCGCCATCTTGGTGCCGTTCCTGATTCTGGCGCTGGCCGCCATCGGGGTCAACATCTTGGTCGGTTATTGCGGCCAGATCTCGCTCGGCTCCGGCGCTTTCATGGCCGTGGGCGCCTACATGGCCTACAACGTCTTCATGCGCGTCGAGGACATGCCGCTGATCGTGGCCTTGCTCTCGGGCGGCTTCTTTGCCATGCTGGCGGGCATCATCTTTGGCATCCCCAGCCTGCGCGTCAAGGGCTTGTACTTGGCCGTAGCCACGCTGGCGGCGCAGTTCTTCTTTGACTGGCTGTTTGTGCGTGTGCGCTGGTTCACCCTCGACAGCCCGGCCGGCACCGCCGAAGTCAGCAACCTGAGCGTGTTCGGCTGGCAGATTGCCACGCCGATGGACAAGTACCTGTTCGTGCTCGGCTTCGTGGTGGTGTTTGCCTTGCTGGCCAAAAACCTGGTGCGCGGCCCGATCGGGCGCGAGTGGATGGCGATCCGCGACATGGACGTGGCCGCTTCGGTGATCGGCATCCGCCCGATGTACGCCAAGCTCACCGCCTTTGCCGTCAGCTCCTTCATCATCGGCGTCGCGGGGGCGCTGTGGGCCTTCGTCCACTTGGGTTCTTGGGAGCCGCTGTCGTTTGACATCAACCGCTCGTTCCAACTGCTGTTCATCGTCATCATCGGCGGCTTGGGCTCGATCATGGGCTGCTTCTTTGGCGCCGCCTTCATCGTCATCACGCCGATCGTGCTCAACCAGCTGCTGCCCTGGATCGGCAGCCTGTTCGGGGTCGAGATCTCGACCGCCATGGTGGGCCACGCCGAGTTCATGATCTTTGGCGCCCTGATCGTCTGGTTCTTGATCAAAGAACCGCACGGCTTGGCCAAGTACTGGAGCATGGCGCGCCACAAGCTGCGTCTGTGGCCGTTCCCGCATTGAGTTGCTTCCTCTGGTGGCTGGCGCCCGACACCTCGCCAGCCGCCCTCGTCCTTGTGTGAGTTAGGTGTTGGTTTAAGGAGACATTCCATGAGATTGCGACAACTCGCACTATCGGCAGTGGTGGCAGTGGCCGCGCTGACCAGTGCCCTGACCACCAGCTTGGCCATGGCCCAAGCCCCGGTGCAATTCTTCCCCAGCCTGACCGGACGCACCGGCGCTGTGGCCCCGAACGCGGCGCCCTTTGCCAACGGCTACGCCGACTACATGAAGTTGGTCAACGCGCGCGGCGGCATCAACGGCGTGCAGACGCTGGTTGAAGAATGCGAAACCGCCTACGCCACCGACCGCGGCGTGGAGTGCTACGAGCGCCTCAAGGCCCGCCACGGCGGCGCCACGGTGTTCCAGCCGCTCTCGACCGGCATCACCTTCGCGCTCATGCCGCGCTTGGCGGTTGACAAGATCCCCATGATCACCTCCGGCTATGGCCGCAGCGACACCGCCGACGGCGCCATTTTCCCGTGGGTGTTCCCGCTGCTGGGCCACTACTGGATCGCTGGCGACGTGGTGTTGCAACACATCGCCAACCGGTCTGGCGGCTGGGCCAACCTGCGCGGCAAGACCATCGCCGTGGTCTATCACGACAGCCCGTTTGGCCGCGAGGTGCTGCCGATCATCAACCGCCGCGCCGAAATGCACGGCTTCACGGTGCTGGCGCTGCCGGTGCCGCCTCCTGGCGTGGAGCAGCGCGCGATCTGGCTGCAAATCCGCCAGCAGCGGCCCGACTTCGTGATCATGCAGACTTGGGGCGTGATGACCGCGACCGCCATCCGCCAAGCGGTGGCCACCGGCTTCCCGCGTGACCGCATGTTTGGCACCTGGTGGAGCGGGGCCGAGCCCGATCTGCGCGACATCGGCGCCGACGCCCGCGGCTACAGCGCCGTCATGATGCAGCACGGCCAAGCGCGTGACTCCGAAGTGGTGCGCCAGATTCTGGCCCAGGTGCACGACCGCGGTCAGGGCACCGGCCCGCGCGCCGAAGTCGGCGACGTGCTCTACATGCGCGGTGTGGTCGGCGCCATGCTGGCGGTCGAAGGCGTGTTCCGGGCCCAGGAACGTTTTGGCCGTGGCCGCCACGTCACCGGCGAGCAAGCGCGCTGGGGCTACGAGAACCTCAACATCACCCAAGCGCGGCTGGACCAGCTCGGCTTTGCCGGGGTGCTGCGCGGCCCGATCGTGACCTCGTGCCGCAACCACGTCGGTACCGCCATGATGCGCATCCACACCTGGAACGGCAGCGGCTTTGACTGGTCTTCCGACTGGCTGCAAGCCGACATGAACGTCATCAACCGCATGGTCACGGCATCGGCCGAGTCGTTTGCGCGCGACAACAACATCACGCGCCGCACCGAGCCGGGCTGCTAAGCCAGCTGCCCCTAGCTGCCGCTGTGGCCTTTGGGTTGCAGCGCAGCGCGGGGGCTGACGGGTTGCCGTGGCGGGTGCTCTGGCCGTGCACCTAGGCAGCCCGCAGTCGCTTGGCCGACCCGCTCTGATTGGAGCGCTGCGGCCAGCCGACTGCCCTACCGCCAACCGTTTCCCCCTGTCGAGGTTTACCCATGAGCACGCCTTCCATCGTCATCAACGTCAACGGCATCGAGGTCATCTACAACCACGTGATCTTGGTGCTCAAGGGCGTCTCGCTGCAAGTGGCCGACGGCCAGATCGCCGCCATTCTGGGCGGCAACGGCGCCGGCAAGACCACCACCCTGCGCTCCATTTCAAATTTGCTCAAGGCCGAGCGCGGCGAAGTCACCAAAGGCAGCGTGGAGCTGCGCGGCGAGCGCATCGACATCCTGAGCACCTCCGACCTGGTCAAACGCGGCGTGGTGCAAGTGATGGAAGGGCGCCACTGCTTTGCCCACCTGACGATCGAAGAAAACCTGCTCACCGGCGCCTACACCCGCAGCGGCAAGGCCGAGATCGCGGCCAGCCTCGAGAAGGTCTATAACTACTTTCCGCGCCTCAAGACCCGGCGCACCAGCCAAGCCGCCTACACCTCGGGTGGCGAGCAGCAGATGTGCGCCATCGGCCGCGCCCTGATGGCCAACCCCAGCGTGCTGCTGCTCGACGAACCCTCCATGGGGCTGGCGCCGCAGATCGTCGAAGAGGTGTTCGAGATCGTCAAAGACCTGAACCAGAAAGAGCGCGTCACCTTCCTGATCGCCGAGCAAAACACCAACATGGCGCTGCGCTACGCCGACTACGGCTACATCATGGAGAGCGGGCGCATCGTCATGGACGGCAAGGCCGACGACCTGCGCAACAACGAAGACGTGAAAGAGTTCTACCTCGGCATGGGCGGCACCGAGCGCAAGAGCTTCAAAGATGTGAAAAGCTACAAACGGCGCAAGCGCTGGCTGGCTTGAGCCCCGGCCCGAGCGATTTAAAGCCCTTGTTTGCCGACACAGAAAGCCCTGCCGCCATGCCTGCACACTACGACGCCTTGGAAACCCGCGCCCCAGCCGAGCGCGAGGCCGCTTTGCTGGCGGCTTTGCCGGCGCACGTGCGCCATGCGCAGACCCACAGCGCGGCTTATGCTGATTTGCTGGCCGGCGTCAGCCCCGAGGCGATTTGCAGCCGCAGCGCCTTGGCGCAACTGCCGCTGCTGCGCAAGAGCGAGCTGCTGGCGCGCCAGCAAGCCAGCCGGGCCGCCGGTGGCGACCCCTTCGGCGGTTTTTCCACCATCGGCTGGCTCGGCCTGCGCCAAGCGGCGACGGCGCGGCGCGTCTATCAGTCGCCCGGCCCGATCTACGAACCCGAAGGTTTGGCGCCCGACTACTGGCGCGTGGCGCGGGCACTGGTGGCGGCGGGCTTCGAGCCCGGCGAGCTGGTGCACAACTGCTTTAGCTACCACCTCACACCCGGCGCTTGGATGATGGAAAGCGGCGCCCAAGCGCTGGGCTGCACCGTGATCCCGGGTGGCGTGGGCAACACCGAGCAGCAACTGGCGGCGCTTGCCGACCTGCGCCCCAGCGCCTACACCGGCACCCCGAGCTTCTTGCGCATCTTGGTTGAAAAAGCCGAGCAAGCCGGGCAAAAGCTGTCGATCAGCAAAGCCTTGGTCTCGGGCGAAGCCTTTCCGCCCTCGCTGCGCGACTGGTTGCAGGAGCGCGGCATCGCCGCCTACCAGTGCTATGCCACCGCCGACGCCGGCGTGATCGCTTACGAAACCGCTGCGCGCCAGGGCTTGGTGCTCGATGAGCAGGTGCTGCTCGAGATCGTGCGCCCGGGCACCGCCGAGCCCGTGCCCGAGGGCGAGGTGGGCGAGGTGGTGGTCACGGTGTTCAACCCCGACTACCCGCTGCTGCGCTTTGGCACCGGCGACCTGTCGGCCATTCTGCTTGGGCCCTGCCCGAGTGGGCGCAGCAACGCGCGCATCAAAGGCTGGCTGGGGCGCGCCGACCAGACCACCAAAATCAAGGGCATGTTCGTGCACCCGGGGCAAGTGGCCGCGGTGCTGCGCCGCCACCCCGAGCTGCACAAGGGGCGCTTGGTGGTCAGCGGCCAGATGGCCGACGACCAGATGCTGCTGCGCGCCGAGCTGCGGCCGGGCTTTGCTGCCGCGTCTGCAGACTTGGCCGAGGCGCTGGCGCACAGCCTGCGCGACGTCACCAAGCTGCGCGGCCAAGTCGAGCTGCTGCCCCCCGGTACCCTGCCCAACGACGGCAAGGTGATCGAGGACGCGCGCCGCTACGACTGAGATTCTCTAAGGCCGATACAGATTGAGCGTCAGGCGCTCGCGCTCGATCACCCGCGCCACCGCCGGCAAGGCGGCAAATTCTTGCACCAGCGCCCAAGTGGCGGGCAGGGTTTGCGGGTCGATCCCGGCCAACCCACCCCAGCGCAGCAACGTGAGCGCATAGGCGTCAACCGCGCCCGGCTGCTCGCCGCCGAGCCACGGCATGGCCTTGTGCGCCACCCACTGCTCGATTTCGGCCAGCTCTTTGCGGTACTGCCCCGGCGCGTGCGCCTTGATCGAAGCCTGGCAAGCGGCGTCGTCGCTGAACTTTTGGGGGGCAAAAAAGCGCCCAAAGGTCGGGTGCACGGTGTTGTTCATCCACAGCAGCTTTTCCAACGCCCGGGTGCGCGCCAAGCCCGCAGGCGGCAACAGTTGCGCTTGGGGAAAGCGCTGGTCCAAGTGCAGCACGATGGCCACGATCTGGCTGATGGCGTCGGAGCCATCGACCAGCACCGGCACCTGACCGTGCGGGTTGAGGGCCAGAAACTCGGCGCCGCGCTGCTCGCCGCGGTGCAGCTTGAGCAACACTGGCTCAAAGGTGGCGCCAGCCAACTCCAGCGCGGCGTGCGCCACGAAAGAACAGGCGCCGGGCGAAAAATACAGCTTGAGGCTCATGCGCATCTCCAAAAAACAGGTTGTAGGTCGCGACGCATCATAAACCGGGCGCACAATGGCTTACAGTAACAGGCAGCCCGATGCCGCCCCCAAGATGAGCAGCCCACCCTCCCCATCCACCCCCCCTGCCCCGCTGGGATTGTCCGCCTGGCGCAAGCGCCTGGCAGCGGTGCGGCTGCCCTTGGTCAGCCCGCCCGAGGCGCTCAAAGCGCTGCAAGACCCAGACTTGCCCGGCCCGCGCCTGCTCGAGGCCCTGAACCGCGACCTGCCGCTGGGCTTGGCGGTGATGCGCCATGCGCAGAGCGCGATGCCCAAGGGCCAGCGCGTCAGCGACCTGGCCCACGCCGTGGGCATACTGGGCCTCACGCGCCTCTACCAGCTGATCGACACCTTGGGCCAGCAGCGCTTGCAGCCGGATAAACCGGGCCATCTGCGCTTGGCCGAAGCGCTGCAAACCAGCCGCTTGGCTGGGCATTTGGCGCTGCAGTTTGCCCAGATCGAGCCGGGCAACACCGGCTTGGCGCGCATGGGCGCGGTGCAGGCGCAAAACGTGGCCGAGTGGTTGTTGGCGGTGGCCGCGCCCGCCTTGGCCGACACGCTGGCGCAGCGGCTGCAGGACAACGAACGCCCGGCGCGGGTCGAGCAGGATCTGCTGGGCTGCACGCTGACGCAGCTCAGCGCCGCCGTGTCCGTGGACTTGGGACTGTTTCAGGCCGACAGCGCCACCTTGCTGCACGCGCTCGAACCGGCGCTGCTCGGCCGCGCCGCCCGGCTGGCTTGGATGGGCACCAACCCGCCCGAAGTCCCGTCCGAAATCGGGCGCTGGCTGCACCGGCCCAGCACCCTGCCCTCTATGCTGCAAATGCTGGCGCACGAGCTCATGCACGACTGGTACAGCCGGCGCAGCACCCTGGTGCTCAAAGCGCTCTCGGCGCACCGCCGCCTCAAGTTCGACCAGGTGCTGGACGCGACCCGGCGCGCCGCCGTGCAAGCCAGCCAGGAGCCGCATCTGTGGGCCTTTTGCGCCGCTCCGGCCGCGCGGCTGCTGTGGCCACCCAAGCCCCGCCTGCGCGGCGTGCGCGCCGCCGCCGCGCCTGCGCCTGCGCCCGCGCAGCAACCGGCGTCGGTGGCGCGAGAGGCCCCCACGCTTTTAGCGACACCTCCAACCGAGCCCATCCCAGCCCCAGCCCCAGGCCCAGCCCCAGCGCCCGCGCCCGCACCACGCCCTAAGCCCGCGCCCATGCGCCCGAGCTCGATCGAGCCCGGCAGCCACGCCCGCAACCTGATCGATCTGTTCGTGCAAGACTGCCGCAGCGGCCGCCACGCCGACCTGAGCACCTTTTTTCGTGCCTTCAAGCTCAGCCTGGCCGACGGCTTGGGGCTGGAGCGCTACGCGCTGTTTTTGAAGATGGCGCAGGGCGACAAACTGGTGTGTTTTCTGGCGCGCGGTTTTGGCCCCGAGATCGAGCCGCGCCGCTACAGCTTGGCGCTGGATGGGCACAACCTGATCGCCAAGGTCTATGCCCAGCCCAGTGGTTTTTACATGGCCGAGCGCGCGCGCGTGGCCGGGCTGCGTGCCCTGCTGCCCGAAAAGCTGCGCCCCGAGCTGCTCGACAGCGGCGCGCTGTGGGGCGCGGTGCACGTGAACCAGCGCTCGGTCGGGGTGCTGTGGGCTGACTGCGGTCCTGCGGGCGGCGACCTCGACCCCATGCAATACGCCGGCTTCAAGCTGCTGGTGCGCCACTTTGGCGACGAGCTCACGCGCCTGATGCGGGTGCAAAAGAGCCAGACCGTGTTTGCCGACTCGCAAGGGCGCTGATCCGGCCCGCGCCGCGCGCCCACGCGCCCACGCTACTGCCAGCCGACCTGAAACGCCTCCTCGGCGCGCCCCTGCTCGAGCAAACTCAACACCTTGGCCTGGTACTGGGCGATGGGTTGCTCCAGATCGACCACGATTTCTACGCGCCGGTTCTGGGCTCGGTTTTCGGGCGTGAGGTTGTCCTGCACCGGCCGCGTGTCGGCCATCCCGCTGATGCGCAGGCGCTCCGTGCTCACCGCGCCCTTGGCCAGCAAGGCATTGGCCACGGAAGCCGCGCGCGCCGCCGACAGATCCCAGTTCGAGGCATAGCGCGCCGAGCGCATCGGGATGTTGTCGGTGTGGCCCTCGATCGAAATCCGGCCCGGCACCTGCGCCAGCGAATCCCCGATATCGCCCAAAATGCCCTGAAACTCACCCGACAGCTGGGACGAGCCGGAACCAAAGGAGCCGCGCTCCTCGATGCGGATGATGAGCCGGTTTTCCTCCTGCAACAACTGCAGCTTGCCGGCCTGTATTTCTTGCTCCAGCGCTTGCGCCAGTTGCTGCGCCGTGCGCGCAACTTGCTGCTGCGTGGCTTGTTCGAGTTGCGCCAGCACCTGCGCGGTGTGGGTTTGCAGGCGCGGGTCGTCTTGCTGGGTTTTTTGGCGCACCTCGTCGAGCAGCGTGGGCTCCGGGCGGCCCGGCGAGAAATGGTCAAACACCGGGCTGGTGCCCATGGGAATTTCCATCGCCGGCACCTCGCGCTGCACGCCAAAGGCCCGCTCCAGCGATTCAGCGATCTGCTTGAATTTGGTGGCGTCGATCTCGGCAAACGACAGCAGCAGCACAAAAAAGCACATCAGCAGCGACATCAGGTCGGCAAAGGTCATGACCCAAGCCGGCATCGAGCGCTTTTCCTCTTCGGGTTCCTCCATGGCCACGGCTCAGTCCTCGGTCTTGCGCTGCTTGGGCGGCAAGTAGCTGCTCACGAGCTGTTCGACCACGCGCGGGTTGCTGCCGCTTTGGATGGCGGTGACGGCGTCGATCAGCATCGCGTTCATGCGCGCCTCTTCGGTCATGCGCAGATTGAGTTTGTCGGCCAGCGGCAAAAACACCATGGTCGCCAAAATAGCACCATAGAGCGTGGTGAGCAGGGCCACCGCCATCGCCGGGCCGATGGAGGCTGGGTCTTCCATGTTGGCCAGCATCTGCACCAGGCCGATCAGGGTGCCGATCATGCCCATGGCCGGCGCCACGTCGCCCATGGCCGAGAACACCTTGGCGCCCCAACGGTGCCGGTCCAGCGTCAGCAGTCGCTCTTTTTCCAGTTTGGAGCGCACCACCTCGGGCGCGTGGCCATCGACCATCATCTGGATGCCCATTTTGAAGAACGTGACCTCGGTGTCGTGGCCGTCGAGCGCCAGGAAGCCCTCTTTGCGCGCCACGCGCGAGACTTCCATGATCTCCTCGATCAGCGCGTCGGTGGCCGGCAGCTTGAACTTGAAGGCCTTGACGGCGACCTTGAAGGCCCCCAAAAACTGCTGCAGGCTGAACTTGGACAGCACCACGAACACGCTGCCGCCGACCACGATCAATACCGAGGCCGGGTCGAGAAAACCGCCCGGATCGGCACCCAAAAAAATGGCGGCCATGACGATGGCCATCGCGCCGATGAGTCCGATGAGGGTAGCGAGATCCAAAGCGCAAACTCCAGTTTGTGGCCGCTGCGTTGCCTCCAGCGGCCATTGCGGTTCCAGACGCCGCACGCGGCGGCGCAGCAACTGCACCGAGTATATTGAGCTTCGGTGAAAGGCAAGCCAAAACCCGACCGCTTTTTCAGTTTGCTTAGCTGGCGGTTTTGCGCACGGCCGGTTTGCGCGCAGTGGCGGGCTTGGCCGCCGCTGGCTTGCGCGCCGCCGTTTTGCCGGCAGGGCGGGGCTCGAACTCGAAGCCCACCTTGCCCGCGGCCGCGTCCCACACCAAGTAGGCTTTGAAGGCGCGCCGGGTTTTGTTCGAGACGAAGCGCTGCAACAAATCGGTCTTGCCGCTGTGCAGCAGCTTGGCCATCTGCGCCGGCTCGATTACCTGCTGCAAGATCACGGCCCCGCTCTTAAAGTCGCAGCTCGGTTCGGCCTGCTGCGCGCTGGGCACGGCGCGGCTGCACACGTACTGGCTGCCGTGGGCATAGACCGGGCTGGCGCATTTGGGGCAAGGCCCGAGCGGCTCGGCGGCGCTGAAATCGGCCAGCTCGCCGCCGCCTTCGGCCTTTTTGTCGTCGCCAAAGTCGAATTCCAACTTCCAGTTTTGTCCCTCGGCGTCGAAGGCCAGCGCCAGCTCGGCGACAAAGGGCCAGCCGGCCTTGGAGCGAAAGCCCTGCAGTGGCCCGATGCGCCGGTCGCGCAACAGGGCTTCGGCTTCGGCCAGCTCGAAGGTGCGCCCAGCGGGCGACTTGCCAAAAGAAAAGCCGCAACCTTGGCCGGACTCGGCAGCGGCTTCGGTCGCACCCTCGGCCGCGCCGGCCCCGGTGCAGGCGTAGCGGCGGTAGTTTTCGCGCACCACGCCGCCGCAGTTGGGGCAGGGGTGGCTCAGGGTGGCGTAGTCGCCGGGCACGCTGTCGCGGTCGTACTCTTTGGCCTGGCGCACCATGCGCTCGGTCAGTTCGGCGATCTGGCGCATGAAGTCGGCGCGGCTCAGCTGCCCGCGCTCCATCAGCGCCAGCTTGTGCTCCCATTGGCCGGTGAGCTCGGGCTTGCACAGCTCTTGCACCTGCAGGCCGCGCAGCAGCGTCATGAGCTGGAACGCCTTGGCGGTGGGAATGATCTCGCGGCCCTCGCGCAGCAGGTAGTTTTCGCTCAGCAGGCCTTCGATGATGGCGGCGCGCGTGGCCGGCGTGCCCAGCCCCTTGTCGGCCATGGCGCTGCGCAGTTCCTCGTCGTCGAGCAGCTTGCCTGCGCCTTCCATGGCCCCGAGCAGGGTGGCTTCGTTGTAGCGCGCCGGGGGCCGGGTTTGCAGGGCCTTGACCGCGGCCTCGGCGGTCTGCACCGTTTCGCCCGGCTGCACCGGCACCAGGCGCTGGCCCTTGTCGCCGGCTTGGGCGCCATCGGCCTCGTCGGCGGCCTCTTTGCCATAGACCGCCATCCAGCCCGGCTTGAGCAGCACCTTGCCCTCGGTCTTGAAGGCGTGGCTGGCCGCTGCCAGGTGCACGGTGCTGATGCGGGTGGTGAGCTGAAACTCGGCCGGCGGAAAAAACACCGCCAAAAAGCGCCGCGCCACCAAGTCGTAGAGCTTTTGCTCGGCCTCGCTCAGGCCGCTGGGCGCCTGCAGGGTGGGGATGATGGCAAAGTGGTCGCTGACCTTGCTGTTGTCGAACACGCGCTTGCTGGGCCGGATGTAGCCCTGGTCGAGCGCGGTGCGGGCGTGCGGCGCCAAATGCGCCAGTTGGCTGGCGGCGAGCATGGCCACGGTTTGCTGCACCGTGCTCAGGTAGTCTTCGGGCAGGGCGCGGCTGTCGGTGCGCGGGTAGGTCAGGGCCTTGTGCTTTTCGTACAGGCTCTGCGCCAGCGCCAGCGTGGTTTTGGCGCTGAAGCCAAAGCGCCCGTTGGCCTCGCGCTGCAAGCTGGTGAGGTCGTAGAGCAGCCCGCAGGCCTGGGTGCTGGGCTTGGATTCTTCGCTCACCTGCGCCGGCTGGCCGCGCACGGCGGCGGCGATGGCCTCGGCGGTGGCGGCGTTCCAGAGCCGGTCGGCCTTGAGTTCGGGGTCGGCGGCGTCGCCTGCGGGTTTTTTGAAGCCCGGGTCGAACCATTTGCCGGGGTAGCTGCCGGCTTGGGCATCAAAGCTGGCGTGCAGCTCCCAGTAGTCGCGGCTCTTGAAGGCGCGGATTTTTTCTTCGCGCTCGACCACCACCGCCAGCGTCGGCGTCTGCACCCGGCCCACGGTGGTGAGGAAAAAACCGCCGTCGCGGCTGTTGAAGGCGGTCAGGGCGCGGGTGCCGTTGATGCCCACCAGCCAGTCGGCCTCGGAGCGGCTGCGCGCGGCGTCGGCCAGCGGGCGCATCTGCGCGTCGCTGCGCAAGGCGCCAAAGCCGTCGCGGATGGCCTGCGGCGTCATCGACTGCAACCACAGCCGCTGCACCGGCTTGCCCAGCCCCTTGGCGCCGCCGGCGTACTGCTCGATCAGCCTGAAGATCAGCTCGCCCTCGCGCCCGGCGTCGCAGGCGTTGATCAGCGCCGTCACGTCTTTGCGCTTGGCCAGCTTGACCACGGCGTTGAGGCGCGATTTGGTTTTCTCGATCGGCCGCAGGTCGAACTGCGGCGGGATCACCGGCAGGTGGGCAAAGCTCCACTTGCCGCGCTTGACTTCGTGGCTCTCGGGGGCGGCGATCTCCACCAAGTGCCCCACCGCCGAGGTGACGAGGTAACGCTCGTTCTCGTAGTGTTCGTCGTGCTTGTCAAACTTGCCCGCCAGCGGCGTCAGGGCGCGCACCAAGTCTTGGGCGACCGAGGGTTTTTCGGCGATTACCAGGGTTTTGTGGCTGTTGCTCGTGGTCATCATCTCTACAATCCGTTCCCATGCGCGCACGCGCGCCCATGCATGAGTTAACCTTAGCAAAGTTTTGGCCCTTTTCCATGAAGCGCCCAAATCTTGCTCCGCCGACCGATCTCCTGCCCATTCATCTGCCCGTTCACCTCGCTCAGCCCGCCCTTCACGACCCGCCCGCGCCCTTGCTCCCATGACCGACGCCCGCCTTCTGGCCGATCTGCACGCCGCCGCCGAATCGGTGTGGCAAGACGTGGTGCCGCTGTGTCCGGGCTTTGCGGTCGAGGTGCTGCCGCGCATCGACTCCACCAACTCCGAACTCATGCGCCGCGCCCGCGACGGCGCGTTGCACCCGCTGCTGCTGGTGGCGGCCGAACAAAACGCGGGCCGGGGCCGCCAAGGGCGCCCATGGCACAGCCAAGCCGGCGCCGCGCTCACCTTCTCGCTCGGCTTGCCGCTGCAACCGGCCGAATGGTCGGGCCTGTCGCTGGCGGTGGGGGTGGCCTTGGCCGAGGCGCTGCACCCGCAGGTGCAGATCAAGTGGCCCAACGACCTGTGCTGGCAAGGCCGCAAGCTCGGCGGCGTGCTGGTCGAGACCGTGTCCTTGGGCGTGCAGCGCTATGCGGTGATCGGCGTGGGTCTGAACCTGCACGCCCCGCCGCTGCCGCCCGATGGGGTGCTTGGCCCCGGCATGCCGGCCCTGCCTGCAACCGGCTTGCTCGATTTGATGCCCGATGCCCCCAAGGGTGTGGGCCACTGGCTGCGCCGCGTGGCGGCACCGCTGCTGCGCCAAGCGTTGGATTTTGAAGCCCAGGGTTTTGCCCACCTGGTGCCGCGCTACGCCGCCCGCGACGCCTTGATGGGGCGCCCGGTGCGGCTCTCGGATGGACGCGAAGGCGTGGCCGACGGGGTGCGCGCCGACGGGGCGCTGTGGCTGGCCACAGCCAACGGGCGCAGTGCGGTCTGGCAACACGAAGTGAGCGTGCGCCCGTGCTGAGAGCGCTGGCCCTGTGGCTGCTGCTGGGCAACCTGTTGCTCTGGGCCTATGGCCAAGGCCATCTGGCGCCGCTCGGGCTGGCCCCGCACCAAGCGCGCGAACCCGAGCGGCTGGCGCAGCAGGTGGCGCCGCAGGCGCTGCGCGTGCTCAATGCCCCTGCGCCCGCCGCGCCGACCGCGACCGCACCAGCTCCGGCGCCCTTGCCCGATCCCACTGCCACTGCCACTGCCACTGCGCGAGGCACCACCGAGCCCACCGAGACATTCATACTGCCCGGTACAGAAGCCGCACCTGCTCCCGCTCCGGCTCCGGCTCCCGCTCCCGCTCCGGCCATCGCGGCAGCGGCTGCGGGCAACGCTTGCTGGCAAGCCAACCGCTTGAGCAGTGGGCAGGCGGCACTGATTCGCGCCGCCTTGGGCGAACGCGCCGACCTGCAGGGCCGTTGGAGCCTGAGCGAGGTGCGCATCGCGCCGCGCTGGTTGGTTTATGTCGGGCCCTTGGCCAGCGAGCGCGCTTTGCAGCAGCGCCGCGCCGAATTGACGCTGGCCCAGATCGAGCACCGCAGCTTGGCCGCGCCGCTGGCGCCGGGACTGGCGCTGGGCACCTTCAGCGCCCGCGAGGGCGCCGAGCGCGCCTTGGCACAACTGCGCGCGCGCGGCGTCACCGACGCCCGCGTGCTGCAAGAGCGGCCCGAGTCGATCGTGCACACGCTGGTGCTCAACCCCATCAGCACCGCCGAGCGCCGCCAGCTCGAAGCCAAAGCCATCTGGCCGCCCAACGCGCTGCAGCCGTGCCCCTAAAAGCCGGTCCCCGCGCGCACCACCCCGCGCCCGTGGCTGCCGCCGCAACCCAAGGCCCCCACAAACCCCTGCATCCGACTAAATCTTTATAAAAAACCAACTTTGATCAGTAAAATGCTATGAAAAGCAGCAGAGCACCTCAAAAAACTGCTGCATTTCTGTAGTATTTTGAAATCATGCCGACCTTTCACCCCTCTCACCATTCCGAAGCGCGCGCCGTCTTGCGTGCGCTGGTGCTGCTGGGTGTTGCAAGTCTTGCCTTGTTTTGGCTGCCGCTGCCGCAGCCAAGCGATTGGCCGCTATTCGATCTAAAGTTCAGGCTGGCCCTCGACATGGTCGCGGTGTGCTTGGCTGCCTTGATCTTTGCCATCGTCTGGTCGGCACCGGCGGGCAGCGCACCGCGCGGGGCCCAGTTGCTGGCCAGCGCTTTTTTGGGCGTGGCGCTGCTCGACGGGTTGCACTTGTTGTTCACCGCCACCGTGCCCGGTTACGACCCCGCCAGCCTATACGCCTTGGATTTTTCGCTGGCCTCGCGCCTATTGGCTGCGCTGGCCATAATTTATGCAGTTTGGCAACCTTGGTCCGAGCGCCCGCTCTCGCGCAAAGCGCGCTGGCACGCCGCGATGCTGGCTTTGGCAAGCTCGGTGGCGATTTTGGGCTTGGTGCTGCTCTTTGGCACCGGGTTGCGCTGGCCTGCGTTTTTTGAGCAAGGCGCCGAGGCCATCGACCCAGCGGTGCACCAGCGCTGGGTGCTTGGGCTGCTGCTCGTCCTGCTGGTGCTGGGTGCCTTGCGCCTGCTCAGCTTGCTGCGCCAACCACGCCAGTTCAATGCCAGCGGCTTTCTGGGCGCGACGCTGGCGCTGCTGGCCAACAGTGCCCTGCTGTTGCACGGCACCGGCTCGACCGACCCTTACTTGATCAGCGGCTACGCCTTCAAGCTGCTGGCCTACGGCTTTCTCTATCAAGCCCTGTTTGCAGAAACCGTCCGGGCGCCGCACCGCGCACTGCTGGCGCGCACCACCGAGCTCGAACAGGCCCGCGCCCAACTGGCGCACGATCACCAGCAACTGCAGGCCGCCAGCGCGCAAATGCAGCAAGAAATCGCCGAACGCGAACGCGCCCAAGCCGAGCGCGCAACCCTGGTGCACCAACTGAGCGACCTGGCGGCCAACGTTCCCGGGGTGCTGTTCACCTACCGCCACGACGCCGACGGCCGTCCCCACTGCCACTACCTGAGCCAGCGTGCCGAAGCCGTTTGTGGCCTGGCGCGCGATCAGCTGCAAGCCGACGTCGCCCATCTGATGGCGCGCTTGCGCACGCGCGACCGGGTGCAGCTGCTGCGCGCCATGGCCGAATCCGAGCGCCAGCTCGACCCCCTGCACACCACCTTCAGGCTGCCGCACCCCGAGCGGGGCTTGCGCTGGATCGAAGCCACCGCGCAGCCGCACCGCCAACCCGACGGCGGCGTGCTGTGGCACGGCTACGCCCACGACGTCACGCGCACCCACACCGATCAAGAATGGCTGCGCCTTGCCGACAAGGTGTTCGAGGCCAGCGAAAGCGGCATTTTCGTCACCGATGCGCGCCGCCGCTTGGTCAAGGTCAACCCCGCGTTCACCGACATCACGGGCTATCCGCCTGCCGAGGTGCTGGGCCGTTCGCCCAAATTGCTCGGCTCCGGCCAGCACGACCCGCAATTTTTTGCCCGCATGATCGACACGCTGGCGCAACAGGGGCGCTGGCAAGGCGAGGTCTGGAACCGGCGTCGTTCGGGCGAGCTCTATGCCCAGTGGCTGGCGGCCTCGTGCATCCGCAACACGGCGGGCGAAATCACGCACTATCTGGCGGTTTTTACCGACATTTCGGGCCTGAAGGCGCACGAACAGCAACTCGACCACCTGGCCAACCACGACATGCTCACCGGCCTGCCGAATCGGCGCCTGCTGCGCGACCGGCTGCAGCAGGCCATCGCTTACAGCCAGCGCAACGGCAGCGGTCTGGCGCTGGCCATGCTCGACCTAGATGGCTTCAAGCCGGTCAACGACGCGCACGGTCACGCGGTGGGCGACAAGCTGCTGGCCGAGATGGCGCTGCGGCTGCGCCAGGTGGTGCGTGCCGACGAAACCGTGGCCCGTTTGGGTGGCGACGAGTTCGTGCTGTTGTTTCGCGAGAACCACGGGCCGCTGCCGCTGGAGCGCGTGCTGCAAACGGTGCAAGAGCCGATGCAAATCAACGGCCTGCAGCTGCAGGTGGGGGCCAGCATGGGGGTCACGCGGCTGCGCGCCGACAACGCCAGCGTCGAGCAGATGCTGCAAGAGGCCGACCAAGCCATGTACCACGCCAAAGAGGCGGGCCGCAACCGCTTTGAGTTTTTCCAACCGGCGCCCTGACGATGCCCCCGCCCGACCCCGTGGTGCCCGCGCCGGCCAGCGCGCTGCTGCTGGCCGCTGGCCGCGGCGAGCGCATGCGGCCGCTCACCGACCGCACCCCCAAGCCGCTGCTGGCCCTGCACGGCCAGCCACTGATCGCTTGGCACCTGGACGCGCTGGCGCGCGCCGGCGTGCGCCACGCCGTCATCAACACCGCTTGGCTGGGCGAGCAGCTGCCGCAGCGCTTGGGCCAGTGCTGGCGCGGCCCCGCACCCGCCGTGCTCACAGCGGCGCTGCCCGCAACGGGCCAAGGCGCCAGCAAACCCCAAGCGCCCGAGCCGGGCGCTGGCTTGGCCCTGAGCTACTCGCACGAAGGGCGCGACTTTGGCGGCGCGCTCGAAACCGCCGGCGGCATCGCGCGCGCGCTGCCCGCGCTGGCCGACTGCTTCTGGGCCGTGGCCGCCGACGCCTACGCGCCCCGCTTCGCCTTCGACCCCGCGGCCTTGCAGCGCTTTGCCGCCAGCGGCCGGCTGGCGCACCTGTGGCTGGTGCCCAACCCGCCGCAGCACCCAAGCGGCGACTTCGGCCTCGGGCCTGCCCCCGACCCTTGCAGCCACTCGCTGGCGCTCAATCTGCCGCCCGCGCACCCCGGCCCACGCTACACCTTCAGCGGGCTGGCGCTGTACCGGCGCGCGCTCTTTGCCCCGCCCTGGCTCGAGATCGAAGCCGGCAACCCGCAGGGCATTCGTGCCGCCCTGGCACCGCTGTTGCGCCGGGCCATGGACAATGGCCTGGTGAGCGCCGAGCTGTACCTCGACCCCTGGGCCGACGTCGGCACCCCGGAGCGCCTGGCCGCCCTCGAAGCACAACCCCGCACATGAACGCCACCCACCCCCAAGCCACCAGCCCCACCATCGTCCCCGCCACTAGCTCCGATGCTGTCCCGTCTGCCCCGGCAGCGTCCCGCACCCCAGCCGTCACCCCCATGGCCCACGCTGGCGTCTATGCCGCGCGCCGCGCCCGCTTGGCGGCCCAACTGGGCCCCGGCGGCATCGCCCTCATCCCCACCGCGCCCGAGCGCAAGCGCAACCGCGACAACGAACACCCCTACCGCTTCGACAGCTACTTTTACTACCTCACCGGCTTCACCGAGCCCAACGCCTGGCTGCTGCTCGACGAGCACGGCCACAGCACCCTGTTTTGCCTGCCCAAAGACCTGCAGCGCGAGATCTGGGACGGCTACCGCCTAGGGCCCGAAGCCGCGCCGGCAGCGCTCGGCGTCAGCGCCGCCCACTCGATCGACGAGCTCGACGCCCGCCTGCCCGCGCTGATCGAAAACCGCAGCAGCCTGTGCTACCCCTTCGCCACCCACCCCGGCCTCGAAGGCCGAATCGACGGCTGGCTGCACAAAGTGCGCGCGCGCGTGCGCTACGGCGCCCTGTGCCCCGACACCCAGCGCGACCTGTGCGCCCTGCTCGACGAGATGCGCCTGTTCAAAGACGCGCACGAACTCGAGCTCATGCGCCGCGCCGCGCAGATCAGCGCCGGTGCCCACGTGCGCGCCATGCAGCAGTGCGCCCGCTGGCTGCGCGGCGGCCGGGCGCTGCGCGAATACCACCTCGAGGCCGAGCTGCTGCACGAATTTCGCCGCCACGGCGCCCAAGGCCCGGCCTACGGCAGCATCGTCGCCGCCGGCGCCAATGCCTGCGTGCTGCACTACCGCGCCGACGCCGCGCCGGTGCGCCCCGGCGAGCTGGTGCTGATCGACGCCGGCTGCGAGCTCGACGGCTACGCCAGCGACATCACACGCACCTTCCCCGCCAACGGCCGCTTCAGCGGGCCGCAGCGCGACGCCTACCAACTGGTGCTGGCGGCGCAAGAAGCCGCCATCGCCGCCACCCGGCCCGGGCAGCGCTTCACCGACCCGCACCAAGCCAGCGTGCGCGTGCTGGCTCAAGGGCTGCTGGATCTGGGCCTGCTCGATGGCGCCAAAGTGGGCACGCTCGACGACGTGATCGAGCAGCGCCACTACTTTCGTTTTTTCATGCACCGCACCGGCCACTGGCTCGGGCTCGACGTGCACGACGTCGGCCGCTACGTCGAACCGTGCGAGATCGGCCAGGTCAGCGAGCGCACCGACCCGCTCAGCGGCGAAACCATCAAAGACCGCCCCAGCCGCATCCTGCGCCCGGGCATGGTGCTCACGCTCGAACCGGGCCTGTACGTGCGCCCCGCCGACGATGTGCCGCCGGCGTTTTGGAATATCGGCATACGCATCGAGGACGACGCCGTGGTCACCGAACACGGCTGCGAGCTGATCACGCGCGCCGTGCCCGTAGCGCCCGAGGCCATCGAAGCGCTGATGCGCGACTGAAGCCAGATTTTCCATTGGGCGCAGCCTCGGCGCGGTTTGGGTGCATGCGGTGCAAAGGCGGGCAGAGGGGCGCAAAGGGGCCGATAAAGGAGCCCAGCGGCTACACTGGTCGCCTACAAGCCCAAGCCCCGCCCCCATGAACACCCCCCGCCCCACCGAAGCCACCCTTGCGCCAGCAGCAAACGCGCCGGATGCCGCAGCCGCCGACGGCCAGCCAGCCCCGGATTGGGCCCCAGCCCACGCCAGCGACGCCAACACCGATACCGATACCAACACCGAACTGAGCCCACAAGATCTCGACGAACTCGACGAGATCTTGGCGCACCTCAGCCAGTGCAACGACGGCGGGCCCTCGTGGGAATTCCTAGAGGGCTACATGGCCGGGCTGCTGTGCTGCCGCCGCCGCATCGAAGCCGACGAGTACTTGCCCGCCGTGCTGGCCAACCCCAACAGCGGCTACTTCGGGCCAAAGCTGTTCCAGAGCCCGGCGCAGCACCAGCGTTTCATGCAGCTGTGGCAGCGCCGCTGGGAGCAGGTGCAGGCCGCGCTGGACGCGCCCGTCGATGCCCTCGACGACCCTCTCGCCTACGCGCCCGAGCTGATCGACCTGCGCGCCGTCGTGCAATCACTCAGCCCCGAAGAACGCGCCGAATTCTGCGCCGACCTCGGCGAAGAGCAACACATCCCCGCCTTCGCGCAGCTGTGGGCCATGGGCTTCATGGCCGTGGTGCAGACCTGGCCCGAAGAATGGCAGCCGCCGCGCGACCGCGAACTGGCCGAGTGGATGGATGAAGCGCTGGACTGCATCGAAGCCCTCAGCGGCGACGACCTCGACCCGCCCACCCTGAGCCCCCTCGACGACAACGCCCCGCCCAGCGTCAGCCAGCAGCGCATGGACGCCTACGGCGCCGCCCTGTGGGCCGCCTACGACCTGCGCGAAATCGCGCTCACCCTAGGCCCGCGCGTGCCGCCACAGCGCAAAACCGAACAACCCGGCCGCAACGACCCCTGCCATTGCGGCAGCGGCAAAAAATTCAAGAAGTGCCACGGCGCCTAAAAGGGCCAGAGGCCACCGCCACTCAGCCAGCCCCCGAAGGCAGGGCGCTGCAGCCGGTGGGTGTGGGCCAATTTTGGCCGCGCAGCTGACGGTATGAGCCCCCAGCCAGCCCCCGAAGGCGGGGCACTGTGGCCGGTGGGTGTGGGCCGATTTTTGGCCGCGCAGCGGACGGCATGAGGCCCGCGCCCGCCGGCCGCAGCGCCCCGCCGCAGCCGACCAAGCCCCGCCGCAGAAATCAACCAAAAGCAACCTGCTCCAACAGCCCTAGCAAAGCGCAGCGCACCGCCGCCGCACGCACCGCCGAGCGATCGCCCTCGAAGTGCAAGGTCTGGCTGCGCACCCCAGCCGGGGTGGCCCAGCCCAAACACACCGTGCCTACCGGCTTGCCGGCGCTGCCGCCCAACGGCCCAGCGATGCCGCTCACCGCCACGCTCACCTGCGCCAGCGAATGCCACAGCGCCCCTTCGGCCAAGGCGCGCACGACAGGCTCGCTCACGGCGCCGTGCTGCTCGATCAGCGCCGGGCTCACGCCCAAATGCGCGCTCTTGGCGGCATTGGAATAGCAGACAAAACCGCATTCAAACCAGTCGCTGGCGCCACTCAGGCCCGTGCAGGTGGCCGCGATCAGGCCGCCGGTGCAGCTCTCGGCGCTGGCCATGCGCCAGCCGCGCGCGCGCAGCGCCGCCCCCAATTGTTGGCACAGGTCAATCAGTTGCGGCTCCAACGTGTTCATGCGTCCCCCTGAGAGACTGACTTAGTCATCAAAAAAACAAAAACCGCCACAAAGCCAACACCAGCAGCGTGCAAAAAGCCGCCACCAGATCGTCGAACATCACCCCCCAAGCGCCGCGCCAGCCGCGGCCCTTGAAGGCGCGGTCGGCCCAAGCCACCGGCTCGGGCTTGACGGCATCGAAAAAGCGAAACAGCGCAAACGCCAGCAGCTGCCCCAGCCAGCCCGCCGGCGCGATCAGCCACAACACCAGCCAAAAGGCCACGATCTCGTCGATCACGATGTAGCCCGGGTCGCTGGCACCGCTGTGGCGCAGCGTGATGGCCGTGGCCCACCAGCCCAGCAGCAGCGCGGCCGCGATCATCAGCCCCCAAGACCAAGCGGGCGGCTGCCACAGCAGACTGATCCACACAAACAGCGCCCACGCCAGCAAGGTGCCGACGGTGCCGGGGGCGCGCGGGCTCAGACCGGCACCAAAGCCCAGCGCCAGCGCGTGCGCCGGATGCGCCAGCATGAAACGCAGCCCCGGCGGGCGCAAGGGCTCGATGGCGGGGGCGGGGGCGGGGGCGGAGTTGGACGGCGCAGGCGGCTGGGGCGAGTTAGGTGTTGCCGGTTGCGCTACTGGCTCCTGCAAATTCGGCTCGGGATTCATGCAAACCAGCCCTCAAAGCCATCCACCGGCTCGAAGCGCCGGCCCAGCACGCGCAACCTGGTGGGACCCGGCAGCACGCGCACGGGCTGCGGGTGGCAGGGGTCGCCAGGGTAGCACAGGCCGCGCAGCGCGCCCTCGGCAAAGGGGGCGGGCTCGATGCACGGGGCGCGCCGCGCCAGCGCCTGCTGCCAGGCTGCCGCCGCGCTGTCGAAGCGCGCCAGCTCGGCCAGCGCCATCAGTTGCGGCGCGATCAGCTCCAGCTCGTGCGTCCAGTGGCGCTGCAGGGCCTCGCGCGGGGCCAGCCAAAGGGCCTCCACCGCCTCGCGTTGATCGGGCTGCGCCTGCTGCCCCGGCGGCAGCAAGGCCAGAAAAAACCGGGTGTCAAAGCGCGCCGTGCCCACCACCGGACTGCGCGGCGTGATCCAGCGCGACCACGGGCGCAAGGCGGCCGTGTGGGCCTGCAAGCCGTGCGCGCTCAGCGCTTCGGGCCAAGCTTGGCCTTGCTGCAGGCGCTGCTGCAAGGCCAAGGGCGGCCAGAGCCCCAAGGAGCGTGCTCTTTCCGCAGCGCCTGCTGCATCCACGGCGCCCTCCATGCCCGGCACACCAGGTGCACAACCCGCACCCGTCTTCGGCCTATCTGCCCTGGCCGCCGCTGAATGACCTATCGCCTGAGCGCCCTCCGCAGGCGCCGCCAGCAGCACCCCGGCCTCCTCGTGCAGCTCGCGCAGCGCCGCCAGATGCAGCCCGCGTGCCTGTGCGCTGGGCGTGTGCGGCTCGTTGAGCTGGTGGACAAAATCGGCCTCGGGCTGGTCGAGCACCGGCAGCCAGTCGGGCGTGCAATCGGCCGCATCGAGCTTGCCGCCCGGAAACACGTAGTAGCCGCCCAGCACCTCGGTGCCGGGGTGGCGGCGCAGCAGCAGCACCTCGGGCCCGCGCGCCCCCTCGCGCAGCAGCAGCACCGAGGCCGAGGCGCGCGGCGGCCGGTCGGGCGCCTCGTGCGCAACGGGCGTATGGACGGCATCGGGTGCGGCGACTTGGGGACGGGCTGTGCTCGGGCTCATGGCGCCATTGTGGCACCGCCGGCGGCCCCAGTGCGCGCCGCTGGGAACACGCTACAACCAACCACCACGCATGTCAACCCTTGGTCGATTGAGCGCGCTGGGGCTGGGGCGAAGGTTGGGCGCAGGCACTGCCCAGCCCCCCCGCTCAAGCGAAGTGATCGAAACCCTTGGGCTCAACCCCAGGCGGCAGCGCGTAGGGCTGCAGGCGCTCGTCCACTAGGCTGCACTGCGGCCCCGCGTCGCTGGCCGCCACGATGCGGCCGATGCGGCTCAACTCCAGCCCGAGCTCGCGCCCCAAGCGCTCGAGCGCTGGGCGCGCCGTTGCCGGCGCGGTGCACAGCAGCTCGTAGTCGTCGCCCCCAGCCAGCACACAGGTGAGCGCCAGCGCGGGCTGCACCAAAGCGAGCGCGCGCACGTCGGGGCCCACGGCGGGGCTGGCCAGCAGGGCGGGCACATCGAGCTGCGCCGCCACCCCCGATGCGCGCAGCACATGCCCGAGGTCGGCCAGCAGGCCATCGCTCAGGTCGATCGCGGCGTGCGCCAACCCGCGCAAGCCCTGCCCGAGCGCCACCCGAGGCTCGGGGCGCTCCAGCCGCTGGCGGCAGCGCGCCAGCGCCGCCTCGGGCAGGCGCCAACGCCCGCGCAAAGCCTCCAGCGCCAGCCGCGCTTGGCCCAAGCTGCCGCTCACGTACAGGTCGTCGCCCGCCAAAGCGGCGTTGCGGCGCAGCGCCAGCCCCGGCGGCAGTTCGCCAAACACCGTGATGCACACGTTGAGCGGCCCAGCGCAGGTGTCGCCCCCCACCAGCGCGCAGCCGTGCGCGTCGGCCAGGGCCAGCAGGCCGGCGGCAAACTCCTGCACCCAAGGTTCATCGATTTGCGGCAGCGCCAGCGCCAGCGCAAAAGCCAGCGGCCGCGCACCCATGGCCGCCAGATCGCTCAGGTTCACCGCCAGCGCCTTGTGGCCGAGCGCGCGCGGCGCCACGTCGGGGAAGAAATGCCGCCCCGCCACCAGCATGTCGGTCGAGACCGCCAGCACCTGGCCCGGGCCGGGCTGCAGCAGCGCGCAGTCGTCGCCATTGCCCAGCCGCACCCCAGCGTGCGCGCCGGGCTGCGCCAAGGGGTGCTGAAAATAGCGCCGGATCAGCTCGAATTCGCCCAGCGCCATGTGCCCCCTCAGCCTTTCAGCCTCTTAGTGCAGCGCCGACGAGCCGGCCACACCCTCGGCGCGCAGCACAAAGGCCGCCACCGGGGCCTCGAAGCGCTGGCCATCGACCGCGACACAAAAGAAGTGCCCGCTCATCAGCCCCATGGGTGTGCGCAGCGGCACGCTGCTGCTGTAGCGAAAGGCCGCGCCCGGTTGCAGCAGCGGCTGCTGCCCGACCACGCCCAGCCCATCGACGGTCTGGGTCTGGCCGCGCGCGTCCTCGATCTCCCAATGGCGCGCCACCAACTGCGCCGCCACCTCGCCGCTGTTGCGGATGGTCACGGTGTAGGCAAACAGGTACAGCGGCGCGGCCGGGTCGGATTGCTCCGGCACGTACTCGGGCTCGACTTCGCAGGTGAATTGATAGCGTGACATGCCCTGATTGTGCCTTCATGCACCGATCTGTGGGCAAGTGGTGGCACAAATCCATGCACGCCAGCAGGCCGAGCAGGGCCGTGCGACAATAAAACGTTTGCGCGATTTCAGTTTGACATTGCGCTGCTTATCGTCCTGCCCAGCTCGCCCGCTCCACCTCGTCCACCCACCACCCGCCGCCCCAGCCATGAGCACCTACCGCATCGCCCCTTCCATTTTGTCGGCCGACTTTGCCCGCTTGGGCGAGGAGGTGCGCCACGTCATCGCCGCTGGCGCCGACTGGATCCACTTCGACGTCATGGACAACCACTACGTGCCCAACCTCACCTTTGGCCCCATGGTCTGCCAGGCGCTCAAGCCCCACGCGCAAAAGCCCGATGGCACCCCGGTGCCGATCGACGTGCACCTGATGGTGCAGCCGGTGGATGCGCTGGCCGGCGCCTTCATCGACGCCGGGGCCGACCTGGTCAGCTTCCACCCCGACGCCAGCACCCACGTGCACCGCAGCGTGCAAGCCATCAAGGCGCGCGGCTGCAAGGCCGGGCTGGTGTTCAACCCGGCCACGCCGCTGGACGTGCTCGACTGGGTGATCGACGACCTGGATCTGATTTTGATCATGAGCGTCAACCCCGGCTTTGGCGGCCAAGGCTTCATCGATTCGGCGCTGCGCAAGGTCGAGTTGGCGCGCCGGCGCATCGAGGCCAGCGGGCGCGACATCCGGCTCGAGGTCGATGGCGGCATCAAGGCCAGCAACATCCGCCGCGTGGCCGACGCCGGCGCCGACACCTTTGTCGCCGGCAGCGCCATTTTTGGCCAGCGCGACTATGCCGCCGTGATCGCGCAGATGCGCGCCGAACTGGCGGCCGTGGGCTGAGAGGCCGAGCGCAAACCAAGCCGATCAGATCTGGGGTGAAGCACGTCAAAATCCACCCATCCATCAGGGTAAACCCCGATCCAAATGATAAGCAAAATCATTTTTGACCGACTATGATCAAATGAAATCTTTAGACTTCATCGAATCAAACCCCCCAGCATGGCCACCACTCCCCGCTTTCATCCCCTGATTCGCCCGGGTGTCTGGGTCATGCAGCGCCTGCCCATGGGCGTCAAACTGTTGGTGATGGCCAGCGTATTGTTGTTGCCGCTGCTGCTGGCGGCGGTGCTGATCATCAGCACCCTGTGGGCAGAGCGCACCAACGCGCAACGCCAACTCGAGGGCTTGCAGATTCAGCAAGGCTTGGTCCGGGTGACTCTGCCCCTGCTGGAGCAGCAGGGGCAAATGCACTTCTCGCTGGCTGGGCAGGCGGCGGCGGCGCAGGCCATTGACACGGCCAGCCAGCAGCTGCGCTCGGCGCTGGAGGCGCTGGAGCAGCAGATGCAGCGCCAACCCGACCCCGAACTGCGGCAACAATGGCAGCCGCTGCGCGAGCAGCTGCAACAGCTCATGGGCCCCGCCCCAGCCAGGCAGGCTGCGGCCGATTGGTATGCCCGGCGCAGTGCAGCTGTAACGCAGCTGCAGCAACTGGCCATGCTCAACGGCGAGGTGTCGGCCCTGTTGCTCGATGACGAGCGCCGGGTGTTCTACCTCGTCGATCTGCTGGTGCAGCGCCAGTTGCCCTTGCTGCAGGCCAGCGCCTACCTGCGCAACGAGGGCGCGGCCGTGCTGCAGCTACACCAAGACCACGGGGTGAGTGCCGAACTCATGGCCCGTGGGCTGCGGCTGGCCCCGCAATCCGATGGGGTCGAGACCGGTGTGCGCCACCTCGAACAGCGCTTGGCGGCTTGGGGCCAGCTCGGGCTGGCGCTGCCCCCAGCTTGGCCGGCGGTGCAACGCGCCACGACCGAGTATGCGACCCAGGTTCGGGACGGTATCGGCACCGGCTTGTTGATGGACGACGCGCAGCCCCACTTCGAGCAGGGCAGCCACATGTTGAACGCCCAAGTCGAGCTCTACGGCCAGCTCTCGGTGCAGTTGCAAGGCGAGCTCGAGCGCGAACTGCGCGGCCTCGAGTGGCTGCTGGCCGGCGTCGGCGCGGCCATGGTCTTGGTGCTGCTGGCGCTGGTCTATGGCATGGTGGCCCTGTACGTGGCCACAGTTGACAGCCTGCGCCAGCTCACCGGCGTGTTCGAACGCGCCGCCCGCGGCGACCTGACCGGTGCGGTGCAGATCGGCGGGCGCGACGAAATGGCGCTCATGGCGCAGCAGTTCCAGCGCATGCTCGACACCTTGTCGTCGATCGTGGCCGACGTGCGCAGCGTCGCCGCCGTGCTCAGCCACATGGGCGGGCGCTTGGTTCATGACAGCAGCAGCCTGTCGGAGCGCACCCAGTCGCAAGCGGCCAGCTTGGAGCAGGCCAGCGCCAACATCCGCGAGGCCACCGAAACCGTGGCACGCAACAGCCAAGGCGTGCTCGAAGTCAGCCGCGTCAGCACGCGCCTGCACCAGCAGACCGAGCACGCCAGCGGCCTCATGCACCAGACCGTGGGCGGCATGGGCACGCTGCAACACACCTCCAAGCGCATGAACGAGATCATCGGTGTGATCGACAGCATCGCTTTTCAGACCAACATCCTGGCGCTCAACGCCGCGGTCGAGGCGGCGCGCGCCGGCGAAGCCGGGCGCGGCTTTGCCGTGGTCGCCTCCGAGGTGCGCTCGCTGGCGCAGCGCAGCCAGGCCGCCGCCGGCGAGGTGCGGCAGTTGATCGCCGAATCCACCAGCCGCGTCCAGACTTCGGTGACCGAGATCAACGGCGTCAACGCCGAAATGGAGCAACTGGTGCAGGGCATCCGCGACATCACGCAGCGCATCGACGCCATGGCGGTGGCCAGCAACCAGCAGAGCGCCGCCCTCAAGGAAGTGGCGCAAGCCATGACGCAGCTCGACGGCGTGACCTACGACAACGCCGCCATGGTCGAGCGCAGCGCACACCACGCAACCGACCTGCTGGCGCACACCGCCGACCTCGAGCAAGCGGTGCAGCACCTGCGCCTGACCCAAGGCACCGCTGACCTAGCCCGCCAACTGGTCGAGCGCGCCTATGCCCACGTGCAACAGGTGGGATATGCCCGCGCCAGCGAAGATTTTTACCGCCCAGACGGCCCCTTCATCGACCGCGACCTCTACATCTTCGTGCTCGACCGCCAAGGGGTCTATCGCGTCATGGGCGCCAACCGCGCCAAGACCGGCACCCGCGTGCACGATGCGCCCGGCATAGACGCCGAACGCTTCATGCGCGACATCTGGACCCAGGCCGAAGAGGGTGGCGGCTGGGTTGAATACAATATCGTCAACCCCTTGACCGGCGACGTGCGCGGCAAATCGTCTTTTGTGCTGCCGCTCAGCGACGACTTGCTGATTGGCTGCGGCGCCTACCGCAGCGCGCTCCAAGCCGGCTGACGCCCATACCCTAGCCCTTTGCCACCTGCCTCAGCCCCCGCCGACACCGCCGACCCTGCCGATTCGCCCGAGTTGTCGATCCGCATGACGGCGCCCGAGCGCCGCGCCAGCGCCGCGCTGGCGGCGATTTTTGCGCTGCGCATGCTGGGGCTGTTTCTGCTGCTGCCGGTGTTTGCGCTCGAGGCCGTGCACTACCCCGGCGGCGACGACCCGCTGCGCGTCGGGCTGGCACTGGGCATCTATGGCCTGACGCAGGCGCTGCTGCAGATCCCGCTGGGCATGGCCAGCGACCGCTGGGGCCGCAAGCGCATCATCCAAGCCGGCTTGGCGCTGTTTGCCATCGGCAGCCTGGTGGCGG
>Ga0207950_100135_pt1 | contig 30227 bp, 25 predicted proteins | sample Subbio11_8B_AprC_FD_184814 | JGI IMG/M metagenome (GOLD analysis project Ga0207950, IMG submission 184814) | Serpentinite rock and fluid subsurface biosphere microbial communities from McLaughlin Reserve, California, USA - CR11_8B_AprC (SPAdes) | ecosystem: Environmental > Terrestrial > Deep... | reverse complement strand
TGGAGGGGTGAGTTTTTCGCGCATATTTACCGGGATGCATTATCTATCCGATGTTGTGGCGGGAATGCTATTGGGTGTTGGGGCGGGTGTAATTTTACTCAAATTGCGCCCGGTTTTTGAAGGCCTACTGCCTTTCTTGTTCTAAGAAAACATCTTGGAAGGGGTGGTTGGTCAACCGCCATATAAATGTGATCCTGGTAGTTCGGGATAATGGCCGCTGCAACCCGGTAACGATAAAATTTCACCCCGCTAATAGACGCCCTCTTCCGGTCAATTAGCTCTTCCGGGGTAGACGAAAAAAGATCCGCGAGAATCGTGGGACGTAAGTCAGATCAAAGGCACTCCATGCAAATCCGAACTTGTTTGAGAAAGCAAAGCACTTTACCACAGGCTGACTTACCATCATCATGTCATCATCATTGACGAAACCAAACCCGTGAAGTATGCTTAACGATGGGAGTGGTTGAGTCCCGGTGGGCTCTCCGGTCTTCAAAACCGGTGGCGGGTCGCGTTGCGAGCTGCGGTGGGTTCGACTCCCATCCATTCCCGCCTAATTTACAGGTTACAATCATTCGGACAGGTGCTATGGAAGACACTAATGTACTTTTCGATCGGGTTGATCTCATTATCCGGAGATATTTTTATGTTGAGGACAAAACTTTTGGCGACGGACGCTCGGGGTACACACTGCGTTACCATGGGCGGCTAACCCTACCAGATTCCGCCGTAGCCTACGATCGCATTTCCGAACAGGTAAGGCCACTCGGATTAACCCCCGTATTCCGTATCGAGGATGGCCGCCAGACTATTTTTCTCATGCCGGGTGTCTCCACCACAAAACCTGGCAACCCGCGAATCAATCTTGTTTTCTTTATTTTAACCTTGTTGAGCGTCTGGTTTACCGGTGGGATGTTAAGCCTGACGGAATTACCTGATGGAATTCTAAATACCATCTGGGCCTTCATCAGCAGCGGTTGGCCTTTTGCCCTTGCAATGCTCTCTATCCTGGGAGCTCACGAGTTCGGTCATTATCTGGCGGGCAGGTATCATGGTGTCCATGTTTCTCTGCCTTACTTCCTCCCTCTGCCCTTCCCAATCAGTCCTTTCGGAACCCTGGGGGCTTTCATCAGCATGAAAGAACTCCCTAAAAACCGGCGGGTTCTCTTGGATATCGCCATAACCGGCCCCCTGGCGGGCTTGCTCGTCGCCATACCGGTGGTTCTGATTGGCCTCTCTTTATCCGAACTGAGTGTTTTACCGGCAGGCCCGGGCATCGGCCCGCCATTACAACTGGAAGGCAATTCTATCCTCTACTTGCTGGCAAAATATGTCATCTTTGGACAGCTCTTACCGGCACCGGTTAACTACGAAGGCCTTTCGCCGGTACTTTTCTGGCTGCGCTATGTGACCACCGGTCAACCCCTGCCATACGGCGGGTTGGATGTTCTCTTACATCCGGTAGCCTGGGCTGGTTGGGGCGGTCTTCTGATTACTTCGTTGAACCTGATCCCGGCTGGTCAACTCGATGGCGGTCACCTGGTGTATTCGCTTTTCGGTAAGCCAGGTATCCGGCTTTTATTGCCCATCATCCTGGTTATCCTCGGTTTAATGGGTTTCATCTGGTCAGGATGGTGGTTATGGGCCGGGCTCATATTCATCTTTGGAAGGGTATACGCCGAGCCGCTCGATTTAATCACCCAGTTGGACCCTAAACGAAAACGATTAGCGCTCTTCGCACTACTCATTTTTATCCTGGTCTTTACGCCTGTACCCTTGGTTGCTATGCTCTAGCGAAAGTAAGGATTTTTTCTCCCTTAAGGGTGCGGTACATCCCCAGGGCGGAAACAACCAGGCAAATATGCGCTGGCAAAATCCCAACCAGATCGCCGATCTTTAACCGCTCGAACACAGGCGATGGGAGGTGCAGGACACCGTGTTCCTGCGATAGACGGGCGACATACGCTCCCGCCAGAGGTGCTCCCCAACCTTGGGCAAATAAATCGACCACCTGGCCGTAAGTGATCCTCCCCTCGATTTCTACCGTGTCCTTTGAGAGGTGCACAGCCCCCCCATACACAACGGCTTCGTTCCGCTGCGGGTAGAGCGCCACAACCGGACAGGCAACAACCGCGCCGACTTGCTCCGCCCGGCAAACACCCAGGCTCAACATCTGTGCATCATAAAAAACAAAATTTCCCGGCCTAATTTCATCTACCTGGCCAAGGTTTGAACTGAGTGTACAGCCCGGTGTATCTCCGACCGACACCTCCAAGTTGGGGTAGCCTGCCAAAGCCAATTCGGCCCGCAACCCATTCATCCGCGCACAACTTTCCTTATAAACTTGGACAATTTCTTCCACAGAACGAGCCGAGTAGGTGATACCCGCATGGGTAAGCAGACCGCGCAGCCGTAAATTTTTCCTGCGGGTAATTGTGCGCAGCAGGTCGACAATCCGCTCTACCGCTTGCCACTTGCAACCTGTGCGCCCTGAGCCGGTATCGATTTCAATCCACACATCCACCGGCTGATCCAATTCGTTCGATAAACCCACGACCGCCTCTTCCGATTCGAGCAATACGCCCAAATGGATGAACTGAGCAAGGTTTCGGACGGCAGCCAATTGGCGCAAGTTGAGCGGGAAGGCGATTAAAATATCTTGCCAGCCGCAACCGGCGAAATACCGTCCCATCTCGATGGAAGAAACGGTAATTGCGCTTACACCCGAAGAACGAAACCATTCCCCAACCGCCGCCGATTGATGGGTTTTGAAATGAGGTCGAAACCTCACCCCATGCACAAGAGCCTTGCCGGCCATGAAGGTGATGTTACCGATAACCTTGTTGGAGTCAATCATCAAGGTCGGGGTATCGATTTCTGTTCGAATATCCATTTTTTTTCCTTATTTTCTTGTAAACGTCTAACTCAATCGCAAATTACGGGTTTTTAAAACAGTATACCTTACCCCTAGCGCATCCAACCGTGGTATACCCGCTCAAATTTTCCTCCATAAGTACCCCAGAGATTCGGTAAAAACTACCCCATCCTTCTATAGATTTGTCGGATCGCTTTGACAAAATCACTCAAGTATAATATCGCTATGAACAATCAAACCATCGCTCAAATTTTTGAAAATATCGCCAACCTGTTAGCCATTAAAGGTGAAGTGGTCTATGTAACTTTAGCCTATCGCCGCGCTGCGGAGAGCCTGCGCAACCTGGGTGAAGAAGTCCAGGTGATCCATTCCCGCGGAGAATTAAAAAAAATTCCAGGGGTCGGTAAAGCAATCGCCGAAAAGATCGAAGAATTGCTTGCTACCGGAAAGTTGGAATTTCTGAACCGGCTTGAAGAAGAAGTCCCCCCCGGCTTGCTTGAGCTGCTCGAGGTTTCAGATGTTGGCCCCAAAAAAGCGGCCTTGTTTTGGAATCAGGCTGGAATCACCTCTTTGGTCGAACTCGAAGCAGCCGCAACCGAAGGGCATCTGCGCAGACTGGCTGGCATGGGGGAAAAATCGGAGCAGCGCATCGTTGAAGGAATTGCAGCGCTCAAACGACGATCGAACCGGCTTTCGTTAGGGGTGGCTCACAAGATTGGATTGCGCTGGGTAGAATGGCTGCGCGCCCAGCCGGGAGTCGAATCGGCTGACCTGGCGGGTAGTTTGCGCCGCTGGCGCTCCACCATCGGAGACCTGGACCTGGTCGCAGCCAGCAGTGACCCAACAAATCTGATGCAGGCCTTTACTTCCCATAGCGAGGTCGAACGGGCGCTATCCCACGGGACCAACAAATCCAGCATCGAGTTAAATAACGGCCTAAAAATTCAATTATGGGTTCAGCCAGAGGATCGATATGGCAGTTTGTTACAATTTGTAACCGGCTCCAAAGACCATAACGTCCGCCTGCGCGAGCATGCCCAACAAATGGGGCTATCGCTTTCAGAGCGCGGGTTGACGGATTCGTCCGGCAAAGAACAGGTTTTCCAGGACGAAGAATCTCTCTACCGGGCACTCGCCATGGATTGGATTCCACCTGAATTGCGTGAAGATCATGGGGAGATCCAGGCCGCCCGAGAAAGGCGACTGCCTGATTTGATCAGCAGCCACGATTTACGCGCCGATCTTCACAGTCACTCTACCTGGAGCGATGGCACGGTCTCGATCTTAGAAATGGCAAAGGCTGCCCAAATGCGTGGCTTAACCATCCTGGCGATTACCGATCATTCAGCATCACTCGGCATCGCCAACGGCCTATCGGTCGAACGGCTGCGCCAACAAAGAGAAGAATTAATTCAAGCCCAAGCTCAGATGGGGTCGGACTTTACCATTCTGCATGGTACAGAAGTGGAGATCAAGGCAGATGGCAGCCTGGATTACTCCGATAACGTGTTGGCCGAATTGGATATTGTAATTGCCTCCCTGCATACCAGTTTACGCCAACCGCGCGAGGTAGTCACCCAAAGGTTGTTGAAAGCTATGCGCAATCCCCATGTGGATATAATCGGTCATCCCAGCGGACGATTACTGCCCAACCGCGAAGGCGCCGACCTCGACTGGGAGGCTGTCCTCCAAACTGCCAAAGATACCGGCATCGCCCTGGAGATCAACGCTAACCCAACCCGCCTCGACCTGGATGAAATATACGCCCGGCGCGCAGCTCAAATGGCTGTTCCGATCAGCATCAACACCGACGCTCATTCCCCAGCCGACCTGGAGCTGGCCGACTATGGAGTATCGGTTGCCAGGCGCTCTTGGATGCACACCGATAGGGTTCTCAACGCCTGGACTCCTCCAAAAATTTTAGAATGGCTGAATTCAAGATTGATCCATTAATCGTTGGAGCGAAAACCCTAACCGTTACCGCAGCTCTCCAATATACACCTGGTTGCCATAAGCAAACAACAAGCGGCGCGCGCTGGTCACTGCAAATCCCGTTGCCGGAGTGGATGGCAACCGCACATCACCATTCACCACCGGCTGGATCTGTTGAATGAAATTCATCCCCAGGCTGAACTGATATACGGCAGGCACTTCAGGATCAAAAAAATACAAGGATGGTTCTGGCGGCTGGGTTACCTGGATCTGATCGAAGCGCACGTTCAACCGGATGACTTCTTGTGCGTCCTGCCCTGCCCAACTCATCCGGTAGGGATAGGGATCATTACAGCGCGTGGGGGAAGAACTGATATTGCTATAGGTGCAATAAATCAGCCGTCCATCCTTATGAATAACAAATAAATCGTTTTGATAAATAGCCAGGTCGAGCGTTTCGGCAAGGTCTGGTACATCATTTCCAAAAAAGAAACGCGGTGGAATTCCAAAATCGAGGTTAGTCCCTTCATAACGCCAGACCGCATTCGAGCGCGGATCCAGAATGTGAAGTGTGCTTCCGAAAAAATGGATCGCCTGGATATTCCCCCAGCCGGCATCTGGTGGGATGAGAGCAAATGCAGTGTTATTCTGTTGATCGAGGGAACAATATAACAGGTTGCCAAATGCGTCCAGACCCATCACGATTGCATCGAACGGGTTGCCCGGTGGTACTGCGGCGATATCCACCAGCGGACCAACGATCAGGGTGCCATACCGGCCGGGACCACAGAAAAAGCGCTGGTCAAGCTCATACGCTGGCCGGGCATAAACCATCCGGATCACGCTGCCGCTAACCTTATCTAGCAAATATAGATCTTCTGTGGGCGAGGATACAATGGCTCCAATTTGAATTTCGTCATCCAGCCCGCCTGGTATCACTGGTTGAAATTCTACCCGCCGGATACCGTCCAATTGATCAAGCCCCTGGTTCACTTGCTGCCGTAGAGCGAGCATCTCCTCCGAACCACCATATTCGGCAGCCAGATCCAAATATTCTATGGCGGCCTCATAATTAACCCGCATCAAGACAGTGTCTGCTTGGACAGCTGCCTGGGCAGCCATTTGACGAGCCTGAGCGACAAATATACGGTGTTGTTCGCCGCGCCCTGCCTGTAAATAGACGGTTGTCGCCACAGCCACGATAACCAGCGGAACAACCACAGCAATAAAAATCATTGCGCCCGTCGATAGGGCTGGTAAGCGTTCAGCCTGGCTTGGAAGAATCCTGGCAGTCAAACGGGATATAAAATCCTGAGCTTTTTGACCGAAACCTTTCCCACCTTTAAGAATCGCGCCTACCGTCCAACGTGCCTGGGCTTCCAAGGGTCCAGGTTTTACAACCCTTAGGGTTGGGGCAGCCGGGGTTGGCCTTCCAGTCCTGCGCGTTTGGAATTCCGGGGTTCCAACGGCAGGGGCCCAAGGTTGCGCGCTTTCCGTTGTCGCCACATGCTCCCTGCTGGATGAGTCCTGTTTTTTGGGAATGGGGGAGAATCCGGGCTGCACCGCTTGTGGACTCTTCGCATGGTCACCTGTTTTTCTTTTTTTCGTCCAAATCGGTAGGGTCCGAAAACGATCGAGGATGGACTCCTTTTTTGGCGCATCCGTGGTTAAGCGTTTTCCGCTAAGGTACACCCCTTTGTTTTCAGGACTACCAGTGCTTTCGGATACTGAAATAGCAGGTTCATCGGGTTGTGGAGGATAAGTAAATGTAATTGGGGAGCGCGGAGTTTCCGTTTCAGCAACGGGAATCGCCGCACGAGCTTCTCCCGATTGTAAAGAGGTGACCTTTAACCCACCCACACCGGGGTTAACTCGCAGCATCAGAAAACACAGATCATCACCCGCCTGAGTAAGCAGTCGGCGGCGTAAAGTGTCCAAAGAAAGAGTTGAACTATTGGCCAGTGCATTTTCTGACCATGTGGCAGGTGGATAGGCGCTGATTAAAACAAGATCACCTGGTTTCAATTGGCGGCGATAAAAACGCATGGAAGCTGTACGGCTTACCCCCAATCCACGACCAGCGCTTTGTGGATCAAAATCATGTTGGACCCCCTCCCGTGCAATCCAATACGCATGGACTGGCCCAGAATGTGCCAAATAGAGCATATCGTCATGCAAAACCGCCGCCCCAAGGATACCCAGAATCGGCTTTCCGTCTCGAGAAACCCGCAAATTTCGGGCTAATAAGCGTTCATTCATTTGCTCCACAACCGCTTTAAGGGCGGTGGTGACCGTCCCACGGGTTGAATAAAAAACGGTTGCCAGCCTTTCCAAAACATCCGGCTGGGCACCTTGGGTTACCGGCCCGCGTTCTTCAAATTGTAATAGAAGGACGAGCCGGTCTCTTTCGCGGCCGCGAGCCGGTCGTTTTGGCGGGGCAGCCGCAAAAGCTCCGGGCAAGTCATTGACTTCTTTACCAGCAAGCCGATTGAATGTAAATACGGTCAGATCGAACACAATGGTCAGCCTTTAGGGTCTATTAAAACACATGGCAATTATCCAACACCAGGCGGATGATCCTGGATGCGGTGTACACGCTGGGTCCAATGATTTATTATACCTTCAGGTCTAAATTGCAATGAACGTGCCAGGCTCAATTTGTTATCATTGGGTGGCAAAATCACTGTTATTGTGGCGTAATCATCTTTCCAATGACCACTCGCCTGTAAACGCGGGATCTGTAAAACCCACTTGGGATTGACCAGAACCACTTTGCGAAAAAAAAGCAAGGCTTCCGCCGACTGATAAACTCTTTGCTGCCCACGATCATCTCCCCCGGCCGGCTGGGCGGCTTAACGGGTAGTAGCCAGGCCGCCTGCCAGCCTGCCCTCTGCGAAATAACCTGCTGCTCCGTTCAGGCTTACACATGTAATTGCCGCTCCTGGTCCTCAAGCATCTAATTGGTAGGTTGTAAATATATTCTCACAAGGGTTGCCCCAACAAGCATGCATCTGGCGGTTGGTCAGATCAATGGTTAAAGCGGTGATCGTTTTTTCTCGGTCGAGCGGGTCACCTCCGGTCGAATGGTTGCAGATCGAATCCGGGTGATTGATATGGTCTTTCTGAATGGCCTGGAGAGTTCGCACATTGTGTTGTTCCGTCTGGGTAAGCAGCCGTTTGGCCCGGAAATAGCGCACCCGGGTGCCAATCAATTCATCGGGGTCACTTTCAATTTTGCACATTCGCTCATCCAGAAAGTGGTTGGTGTGGACCATCGATCCATTTTCTGCTGGTAAAATTGCAAACTGACGCGCCGAAACCTCGACCGAATAGATTTCACCAGATTCGTGGGCTAACAGGTGGTTATAACCGGCTGCTCGTTGTGGTACCAACATACGGCGAATAGCCCCCCCTGGAGTTTTGGCTGCCAAAACCGCCCGTGAAACGATAACCCTTGGTATACCTACCCGGCTGTCGGTCGGATAGACCGAATCGCAACATTGGGCAATGCCGTAAGCGTTAAAGCCAATATTGGGAAGTAAACCACCATAGGACATTGCCAGGAAATTTGGTTCTTTATCCGGTTTGGCGAGTAAGAGGTACACATCTGGTTCGTCATCCGGCAGCCAATCCTCGTTATGAGCCAGCAAAACATGCTCATTGGTCGTCCGCTCCTGGTTTACCACCATACTTGTACACTTGGTAAGGTGCAGTGCATCCATGGTGACCGCTTCCATAGCATTAAGCATCGCCAAGTCGTCAAAAGGCACATTGGCACCTTCACCGATTCCGCGGATTTCCTCGACATACTGAGGATAACGTTCCTCGGCGAAGGGCATGTATTTTCGCGCCTGAATGAGCGCCCCCTCCCATTCCAATTGCAGTGTGTCGTAGGCACTGGCAAGCAATACCCTGGCATTTTCGATACTGTGACGAATTTGTTCTCGCCGCGCTTCGCCAATCTGACGACCGATTTCTCGATGGGTTCCTTTTACATGGAGTAATGGGAGTACTTTGGATTCCATACCGGTTGTTCTTTCTCGTTGTGTGTGGTATCGTACAAACAGATTTTACTATTGCTTCGGCCCTTTTTATAGATCGGACGGCTTGTTTTTTCTAGCTTTCCTATCTACAATTAAAAGAATTACGGGAGATTTGATGAAGACCTTGCCGATCACCCCAATTGTATCAGGCTCAAGCAAACCATTTCGCGGAGGGACTGTAATGACCAATGGCCAACCTAGAAGAAAACTGCAAATCCTCCTTGTTGACGACGAACCAGATACTCGCCAATTGGTGACAATGATGGTTGAAAAAGCCGGCCACAAAATTCAGACCACCGGTCATGGAAAGGCTGCCCTGACCCTCTTGCAATATGAGAAAGTGGACATGATTTTATTGGACATTTTGATGCCAGAGATCGACGGAATGTCTGTGCTCGAGACGGTCCGCCAGGTATCGACTGCCCCGGTATTGATGCTGACCGCATTATCCGACGTGCACATCATGGAACAATGTTTTTTGCTGGGCGCCGATGATTATATCGTCAAACCTTTTGCTATGACCAAACTATTAGAACGGATCGAGCGTATAGCGACCCAATTACCCCCCTCCAATGACATCCAGGATATGCCGTGGGCGGTCAACTACAAACTGGATGTTAATAAAAATATCCTAACCCACGCCGGTCTGGTCATCGACCTGACCCCCAATGAAACCTATTTGTTACACAAATTAATGGAAAATGCCTTTTTACAAGTATCGGTCGGGGATTTATACGAAGCGGGTTGGGGGAGAGAACAGCTTCCGGCACGGACGATGAAAGCCCTTGTGGATAACACAATTCGGGGGTTACAAATTAAAATTGAACAGGACCCCGACAATCCACGGATTTTATTGGCGACCGATACAGGGTATTCCTTTAATCCTGGTTAATCGGCAAGTCCAATAAATTGAACACTTCACCTCTCCATCAACCCACTGCGCTGCCTGCCAGCGTAATCACAGACGAACAGTTATTTAATACACCAAAAGTGGCCATTATTGCAGCTGGCCACGCCATCCACGATACCTACGCTTCCTTTTTACCGGCCTTACTGCCGGTTTTGATTCAAAGGTTTGCTCTGATCAAAACCGAAGCTGCGCTTCTCTCCGTTTTCATGATGGCCCCATCCCTGCTGCAACCCGTTATTGGGTACCTGGCCGACCGAGCTTCGCTGCGCCGTTTTATGGTCATTGCCCCGGCTATCACTGCCACTATAATGAGCTTTCTGGGAGTAGCCCCGTATTATGCCGTTGCCGCGATGTTACTCATCCTTGCCGGGGTCAGTTCGGCCAGCCTGCATGCAACCGGCCCGGTAATGGCTGGGCGTCTTTCAGCAAACCGCCTCGGGCTTGGAATGAGCTTTTGGATGGTCGGGGGTGAGTTGGGCCGCGTGGTTGGGCCGATCCTTATCGTAACCGCATTAACCACCCTTGGCCCACAAGGCACACCCTGGCTATCTGTGGCAGGCATTTTGACCTCAGTGATCCTCTATATTCAGCTTCGCAAGGTCCGAGGTAACACACATACAGGCAAACCGGCTTTAGAATGGGGAAAAGCTCTTAAAGCCATGCGCCCCATCTTGCTGCCGGTAACCGCCATCATCGTTTTACGAGCTTTCGCCTTTGCCAGCGCTTCCACCTTCTTACCCACTTTTCTTACAGAAGAAGGAGCGGGCCTGGTCTTGGCTGGAGCGTCACTCTCAGTGATGGAGGTCGGGGGTGTGGTTGGGGCCCTTTTGGGCGGTACTTTTTCCGATAAAATTGGCCGCAAACCGGTGGTGTGGTTATCTCTGATCATGACCTCCGCTTTTCTATTTCTTTTGCTGACCGCACGAGGGTGGATGCAATTCCCTGTGCTGATCGGGTTGGGGTTTTTTATGTTATCGCTAACCCCGGTGGTCATGGCAATCGTCCAGGAGAGCTTCCCTGAAAACCGTGCCCTGGCTAATGGTATTTTCATGGCGGTGACATTTGTCAGCAGCTCATTCGCCGCCCTGGTGGTCGGGGCATTTGGCGACCTTTTTAACCTCAGAACCGCTTTTCTGATCAGTGCATTGGTCATCCTGGCCGGCCTGCCGTTCGTCTTTCGGCTGCCAACCAATAACACTCAACCAACCTGAGGTTGCATTTCATTTTTTTTGCCCACAACCTCTCTTTCCGGGGGGTGGGTGTTTTAGGAAAAATATCAACCCAATAGACATTTACCCAACATAAACCTATCGTAAAGAGGAACAACTTATGCAATCGAAACATGGGTTCGAATTAATCGAAGACCGCTATGTGAAAGAATTGAATTCACAAACCCGTTTATGGCGTCATATCCACACTGGGGCCGAGCTGCTCTCGCTTGAAAATGACGATGAAAACAAAGTTTTCGGTATCACTTTCTGTACTCCGCCCGCTGATTCAACGGGAATTGCTCATATCATGGAGCATTCCGTTTTGTGCGGTTCTAAAAAATATCCGGTTAAGGAACCATTCATTGAATTAATCAAAGGCTCCTTGAATACCTTTCTCAATGCGTTTACTTATCCGGATAAGACCTGTTACCCCGTGGCTTCCACCAACCTGAAAGATTTTTATAACCTGGTCGATGTCTATCTGGATGCGGTCTTCCATCCTCTGGTTACTCCGTACACCCTTGCCCAGGAGGGTTGGCATTACGAATTGGATTCACCCGAAGGGGAAATGATTTTTAAAGGCGTCGTTTTCAACGAAATGAAAGGCGTCTATTCCTCGCCGGATGAAATATTAAGTGACCAGGGCCGCCGTGCTTTATACCCGGATACAATTTACAGCCTGGACAGCGGCGGTGACCCCGAAGTAATCCCCAATTTGACCTTTGACCAGTTAATGGCATTTCACCGTTCCTATTACCATCCCTCCAATGCCCGCATTTTCTTTTACGGTAACGATGAGCCGGACTCCCGCCTGCGTTTGCTCGACGAGACTCTGGGTAATTTCGGGCAGATCGAGGTCAGGGCTGAGATTCCGCTTCAAAATAAATTTTCCGAACCCATCCTTCACCAGGCAACTTATGAAAGCGGCGAGGATCCCGAAGCAAAAGCCCAGGTTTGCCTGAATTGGATGCTGCCTCACGCCGGCGATGTGACCCTCACCCTTGGGTTGAGCATCTTGTCCCATATCCTGATTGGTACCCCGGCATCGCCGTTGCGCAAATCTTTGATCGAATCTGGATTGGGTGAAGATCTAACCGGGGAGGGCTTTGAGCCCGAATACCGCCAGATGATGTTTTCGGTGGGTTTAAAGGGTATTGCTGCTGAGAAATACCATTCCGTGCAGGGACTCATTTTGGAAAACCTGGCTTCATTGGCCGCAAAAGGTATCGACCCTGAAACTGTGCAGGCTTCAATGAACACCCTGGAGTTCCAATTGCGCGAAAACAATTACGGCTCTTTTCCTCGCGGGTTGGTGGTTATGCTGCGTTCACTTAACTCCTGGTTGTACGGATTCGACCCGATCGCCCCCCTGGAATTTGAAAAACCCCTCCAGGAGATCAAGAACCAACTTTCCGGTGGTAAACCGTTTTTTGAGGCGCTGATTAACGAACATCTGCTTAATAACCCTCACCGGGTAACCGTTTTGCTAAAACCGGACCCGGAGCTTGGCAAACGGCGCGCTGCGGTCGAGAGCAAACGCCTGGCGCTTGCCCGCAGTGTAATGAGCGCTGAACAAATCCAGGAAATGATCGCCTCAACTCAGGAATTAAAACGCCGCCAGGAAACCCCGGACAGCCCTGAAGCCCTGGCGACCATCCCCATGTTAAAACGCACCGATTTAGAACCTACGATCAAAACCATTCCAACCGAAGAGATTAATCTCGCTCGGTCTAAAATCTTGTTCCATGATCTGTTCACCAATGGGATCCTTTATCTTGATCTTGGTTTCAACTTGAACAGTTTGAAACCTGAATGGCTGCCCTATCTGCCCGTCTTTAGCCGAGCTTTGTTAGAAACCGGCACCTATCAGTTGGATTTTGTCCGGTTGTTGCAGCGGCTCGGCCAACGAACCGGCGGTATCCACCCTACCACCTTTACTTCGGCTGTCCGGTCTACACAGGGCAGCCAGGCCTGGCTCATCCTGCGCGGCAAAGCTATGCTCCATCAGACCGAAGATTTACTGGGGCTGCTTAAAGATGTATTGCAAACAGCCCGCCTGGATAACCGCGAGCGCATCCGCCAGATCCTTGTGGAAAACAAGGCCGGTTTGGAATCGGGAATGGTGGACATAGGTCACCGGGTGATCCATTCACGCCTGAAAGCGCGTTTCAATGAAGCCGATTGGGCCTCAGAAGAGATGAGTGGTATCAGCCAGTTGTTCTTCCTGCGCCGCCTGCTCAAAGAGGTGGATGAGAATTGGCCTGCGGTGCAAGCTGTTCTCGAATCGATCCGCGCTGCGTTATTTACCCAAAGCAACACCTTGTGCAACCTTACCCTGGACGCAGACAATTGGCAGAAAATCAGCAGCCAGGTGTCGGGTTTCATATGTGAACTGCCCGAGGTCGCTCCCACACCTATCTCGTGGCAAACTCCCGCATACCCGAAAATAGAAGGCCTTACTTTACCTGCCCAGGTCAATTACGTCGGAAAAGCGGCCAACTTGTATGCCCACGGTTACCAGTTGCATGGATCGTCGTTGGCGGTCCTCCTTTATCTGCGCGGCACCTACCTTTGGGAAAAAGTGCGGGTCATGGGCGGCGCTTACGGTGGTTTCGCGGTTTTTGACCAGCAGTCGGGTGTATTTTCATTCCTTTCCTATCACGACCCCAACCTGGACCAAACCCTATCGGTGTACGACCAGGCAGCCGAATATCTGCGCGGTTTAGAAATCAGCCATTCGGAGCTGACTAAGGCCATCATCGGTGCAATTGGAGAGGTAGATGCTTACCAACTCCCGGATGCCAGGGGCTATACGGCAATGGTGCGCTATCTCTTAGGAATCAGAGATGAAGAACGGCAACTGCGCCGTGACCAGCTACTCAATACCACCCCGGCAGATTTTCACGCTTTTGGCGAAGCGCTGGATATGGTCAAGCGCTACGGCGAGGTTGTCGTTCTCGGTTCACCTGAAGCAATCCAGGCCAGCCAGGCAGTCCTGAAGGGCCAAATGTCCATTCAGCGGTTAATATGATCGGGAGACTTAAAACCTGTCACCACCACCGCTGCAGGATCGATCATGATTGCGCCAAAGCGATCAGGAAATCTGGTACCCAGAATTTGCCTAATCCAAACAGCGATAACGAAATCGATAATAATAACAAAATTACGCCAAAAGCCATCAGCAGCCGGTCGCGTTTGCGGTAATGCAATTGTTCCAACCAGGTGCGTGGGCCAACCCCAAAAGCGCGCAGGTCCATCGCGTCGATGATATCCTCGCTGGCCACAATCGCGTGAATTGTGACCGGCACAATCAAAGGGGCCAGTTTGCGCACCTGGGCAAACAAACCGCCGGATAATTTTTCCAATTCATAGCCGCGGGCGCGTTGGGCATCACGAGTCAGCATAAAATCTCGCCCAAAGGAGGGAATAAAACGCATGGTCAGGTCCATGCCATAGGCCACTTTGTCCGGCAAGCCTAACCCACGGAAAAGGATCCCGTAATGAGCCGGGTTGAGCGAATACGGGATCAGGATCGTCATGCTGGCCAGGCTGAACACGCGCACCAGCATCGAAACCGAGTACATGGTCTTTTCGGCGGTAATGTTCAAAACGGGACGCCAGCCAAAGATGGTAAACCCGGCTTCCAGGCGGGTCAGCAAGTGCTCCTCGGTGTAGAGTTCAATGCCACCCCGCCCTGTCAGAAAGGTCAAAAATGAAAAGAATACCATGAAGCCGCCAATGAATATCCAGGCACGGCGCATCTCATGAAATTTAATTCCCGAAGTCAAGACCATGAGGAGAGCCATTCCGAACAATACCGCCAGGTAGCGCAAATCCCAGAAAAGGATCGTGCAGCCGATATAGCACAGGAAAAAGATGACCCAGGCGCGCGGATCGAAGCTCTGAATGAGGGATTTTTCTCGTTTGCGATAGCGCCAGGTAACCAGCATAAGGTTTGCCCAACAAATTTCGCTGACAGCCATCCCGGGGATGGCTGTCAGCAGATAGAATTAACGCCCGGTTTGGCGCTGAACCGCCGCATATGCGCCGACCAGCAAAGGGACCAGGATAGCAGCGAAGATGGCGTTTGGACCGGCTGCCGGGATGAACTCACCCACAATCGCAACCTCAGGGGGGAAGCCGTTGATCCAAATATCCGAAATAGCCGCGAACCCTATACCCACAAAATTACCGAGCAGGCTCCAAGTGACAGCCGCAGCTACATCGATGTTCGAACCAAATGCAAAACGCACAACCATGACCAGCACAAAGCCGATGACCGCGGAAAGACCGGCGAAGAGAGAGATGGTCGCATCGCCGAAGATTCCAGCATCCACATCAAAGAACAGCATATTCGGGATGGTTCGGTTAAGAAAGAAAATCAGTGTAGCGACCAAGGCCATTACAAAGCTAACGATTGTGACCGTATTCATACCCCTCTTGCGATCGGGGAAGAGCAAGGCCATTCCAGCCACCATCCCAATCAGGCCATTGCCAATCGACCACTGCGGTGAAAGGCCAAAACCTGTCAGCGCATCGCCAAACATGTTGCCCACCGCGCCGGTAAAAAAGCCTACCGATGGCCCAAAGGCAAACCCGAAGAACATCGGGATGGCGATAGCGGGTCGTAGCGCTACCTGACTGACCGAAGGCACCGCGAAAACTGTCCCGTTGAACAGGAAGGAAAAGATGGCGTAAAGCGCAGCTCCGATCGCCATGTATACCACCTCGCGTGTCCCGACTTCCCAAATCTTACTCTGACGAGTGAGCAGGTAAACGACAAACACGATGGCTAAACCGATAGCTACGAAAACAAACCGCAGCACACCGGTCTCATCCAACTGCAAGGCAGGATTGATCAGGCCGCCGATCCAGACGACTACCAGAAAGAATACCAGGACAGCTACCAAAGAAAGTATAACTGAACGAAGTTTGCGATCCATTCTAACCTCCTTACTCTATTTGCTGAAACACAAAATGCCACCCATTAACCGCTTTAAACGCGGTGGGCAAGCGCTTCTGCACTAAGAAATTGTCGGGTTTTGCTGAAAAAATCGAGATTGACTTGCAAGAGAGAAGTCGTTATCAGGCGGCTCTTCTGCAGCCGGTCGAGATCACCGAGGGCTTCATGAGGTGGTCCATCCGCAACCACCGTGCCCTGGTTGACCAACAGCACCCGGTTGGCATACATGATGGCCACATCGATATCGTGGGTAATAAACAGGACCACTTCGAAGCTGGGCAGCTGCAGAATAGAATTCATGAAATCGATGTAGTTTTTATAATCCTGCCCAGCCGTTGGCTCGTCCATCACCAGAATACGCGATTGCATGGCCAAGATGGCAGCAATGCTCACCCGCTTCTGCTGTCCAAAAGACATCGAAAGCGGCGGGGTTTGCTCAAAACCCACCAGGTTGACAATCTCAACTGCTTCTTGCACCTCCTTCCTGATCTGTTCGGGATCATGTTTCAAATTTGTCGGACCAAACGCCAGCTCATCGTTTACCGTCGGTGCGAAGAGCATATGGCTTGGGCTTTGAAAAACGTACCCTACGGTAACTGCAATTTCAGCCACGCTCAACTGGCGTGTATCGATGCCTTTTACAAGAACCTGGCCGCGTTTTGGTTTGAGCAAGCCAATGGCGTGTTTGACCAAGGTGGTCTTCCCCGCGCCATTCGGGCCGAGTACTGCGATCACATCCCCCGTGTTAATGTCAAGATTTATACTGTGGAGGACCTCCGGTCCGCTGTCATAACCAAAAGCTACATCCTTGAATTGCACCAATGGGGTGGGCTCACCCTTGGCTGACGGCAGCGGTTTTTGTTCAGGCGGAGGCGGATCGTTGGCGGCTAATTCGATGATCATTTTGGCAGGCAGCTTGACCTCACGGTAATCCACCTTCTCTGAAAGCCGGTCAGCCTGGCCATCGTAACGGATCTCGCCTTCTTTCATAAACAATACCCGTTCTGGGTTGATGCGCAATACATCCTCAACACGGTGCTCAACCATCAAAACGGTCATGCCCTCATTCGCCAGACGGCGGATGAGTTCCAAGGCTTCTTGAGCGCTGGCCGGATCTAGGGAAGCCAGCGGTTCATCCAGCAGCAGAATGCTGGGTCGCATTGCTAAGACACCTGCCAATGCGACCTTTTGTTTTTCGCCGCCCGATAGATAATGGGTCTGGCGGTCTTTAAGATGTTTTATTTTCAGGCGCGTCAGGGCTTCGTCGACCCTTTGACGGATTTCCTCTCGTTTCAGGCCAAGGTTTTCCAAACCAAAGGCGACTTCATTCGATACGAACGACCCCAAGATTTGTCTTTCAGGATCCTGTAACACTGTCCCAACCATTTGGGATATATGCGCCAGGGGCATATCTTTAATGTCCTGCCCATAGAGGAATACACTGCCGTGCAATTCGCCCTTATAACTGCGAGGAATCAACCCGTTGATGCAGCGCGCCAGGGTGGTCTTACCGCAGCCGCTCACCCCAGCAATCAACACCACCTGTGGAGTCTCAACCCTTAGGTTAATATTCTTTATCGCCACCTCTTCACGGCTGCGATAGCGGAAGGTAAGGTTTTCGACGACCAGCGGGACTTGCGGTTCCATGGACGATCCTCAATTTGGGGGGGTTATGTCAGGCTCAATTAACCAGTAAACCACGAATGAGGGCTAAACCACCTGTCGATAATTCAATTTTATGACAGGATGAAAGTGATTTTTAACAAGATCAACCGCAGAAACAATGAATGAGATAAATATAGCATGACCTGAAGTGAGCGTCAATTATCCAGACCACCGATTGAAAAAACCAATCCTTCCTGCTGCCTGCATGGGCAGGTTTCTTCGTCCACTCGATCGAGTCGATCGGTATCAATAAATTAATCGTCTTTTAATTGAAATTCCAAACCAATATGGTATAGTGATAGTGTCAAACGTTCGGGTGCCCCCCTCACCCGGGCGTTTGACCTTTAATGGCAAACCATCATCGGCATAGAAGGCAGCCGTAAGTCCGGTTAAAACCAGGCCGCTCGAATCATATCCCAGTTTAAAATAAAGTCATATACTCCAATGCTTACCAGCACCAGCCCACCGATACGGTTAATCCACCGGCTGTGGATGGCAAATTGGCGTGTGATCCACCGTTGGGTGGCCCCAGCCAGAAAAGAGAGCCCCAATAGCGGTATCCCAAATCCTAATCCAAACCAGAAGAAAACCGATAGTTGGCTTAAAGCCTCACCGGCGGTTAGAGAAATGGCGAAGATACTAACCACCAACGGTCCCGAACACGGTAAAGCGATTGGCCCATATAGCAAGCCGTATAAATAGGCATTGACATAAGGATTTTTAAGTACAGGTACTTGAATATTAGGCAAGGTTTTAAAAGGGTTAAGGTTTAATAAAAGCAGCACACCCAAGGATACAATCAGGATATCCGCTAGCGGGATGATAATAGCCAAAGCACTACCCATCGAGACGGCAAACGCCGCTATTAGCCCACCCAAAGCCAGCATCATCGTCAACACCCCCCCTAATACCAGAAATCCCAAGCTGTAGCGGCCCTTATTATTTTTAAGGGCTTCCTGACCCCCGCTCAAATAGGCCAGGAAACCTGGATAGAGAGGGAAAACACACGGGCTGGTTGTGGCCAAAAGGCCCAATGTCAAAGAAGTGAATACATTGTCAAGCATAGATCTACTCCAATATTATTCAGAGCGGTGAGCCCGACCGGCTCCCCGCTCTGGTAAATACCGGCTACATCTCATCCAGAAATGGCTGCAGCGCTTCCAGTAAACTTTGGGAAGTCTTGATCCCAAAGGGCAGAATATGAACTTCACCTTTGCGGTCGATGATCAGCATGGGGGTTGCTGGCGGGTTCAGGAACTGTGCCCCATATAAATTGCTAATCTCCCGCGAAACTTCCGCAGGCGAAATGGCATACAGCCAATCAAAACCATTCCGTGCGACGTAATCTTTCAACATATCTGCGCTTTCATAGGGATCAATGTTCAGACCCAGGCTGATAAAATCCTCACGCTCACCAAGCTGTTCGTGCAAAATCTTTACTTCTTTTTGCTGGCTCAAGCAGGAAGAACACCATTGGGCCATGGTCTCAACCAGCACCACCTGCCCTTTCAGGGAATCTACCGTAAAGGTTTCACCACTGGTCACATCCATTAGTTCAACCTTGAACCAATCCGGCATCTCGGTCATCATCTGATCTTCTTCATTTGCCATCTCCGAGTCCTCTTTATCCTTACCCTCGCCTGGCTGCTCTTCCATTAAGGAATCATCCTTTGGCCCCATCGACTCGCCTTCTTTTCCCATTTCAGTAACGTCTGGGGTTTCCATCCTTTCTGCGCTACTCGTTGAATTGTCCATCATCTCTTCCCCACTGGTCGATGCCGGTCCACTCGCACATCCCGCCAGCAAGAAAGTTATCAGGATGATTATGGGTGCAAACTTGAGTTCAATACGCATGTCTAATTTCTCCTTCTCAGAATTTTTTTGTTATTGTTCTTGCCTCTATATCATCACAAAAGAAAATTACACCTAATTTAACAATTCCTTACCCTTCTCTGAACGATGGATCGTCTTTCGTAATTATTTTGCAAGAAAGTTTTTACCTACCATTAACAATGGACGGTTATGATAAGGATAATCTTACAGTTAGGTGGGGAGGAAATCATGGAACCTGGTTCGTTAAGGATCAGTTTGAATTTTTGACTGTCGGCAGGGTTTAAGTTTATACTTTACTTTATGGATTGATCTTACAGGGAACATGATGAAAAAACCTTTTATCCTTAAAATTCCAGTCTCAGAGATTACTCCTCAGCACCAGTACTTAAATCGTCGCCAGTTTTTCAAGCTTGCGGCAACTGCCAGTGTGGGCGCATTCCTGACAGCTTGTGGGGTTAACCCACCAATCCAAGAGGAAGTCGTAGATTCCCAGGAGTTCGAAAACAAAGACATCCTGGATGAACTCGGAGATCCAGCCAACACCTATCAAGAGATCACCCATTACAATAACTTTTACGAATTCACCATGGACAAACCTGGTGTAGCGGTGCTGGCCCGCGATTTCCCGACCTCTCCTTGGCAAGTGGAGGTAGGCGGATTGGTCCACAATCCGCGTATTTATGATATCGACGATTTACGCGTGTTTCCACAAGAAGAACGGGTTTACCGTCTGCGTTGCGTAGAAGGTTGGTCAATGGTCATTCCCTGGCTGGGTTTTCCACTTTCATTGTTGTTGAAAGAAGTTGAGCCAACGACCAGCGCTAAATACGTTAAATTGACCACAATCATGGACCCGGATAACATGCCGGGTCAAAAAAGCCGGTTTTATCCCTGGCCTTACGTCGAAGGCCTGCGCATCGACGAAGCCATGCACGACCTTACCATTTTAGTCACTGGGTTATACGGTCAGACACTGGAGCCCCAAAACGGCGCACCCCTCCGCCTGGCTGTACCGTGGAAATATGGGTTCAAAAGCGGAAAATCCATTGTCAAAATCGAGCTGACCGAAGAAATGCCAAAGACCTTCTGGAATCAAATTGCGCCGAATGAATACGGTTTCTTCGCCAACGTCAACCCATCGGTGGCACACCCGCGTTGGTCACAATCCACCGAACGCCGGATTGGGTCGAACACACGCATCCCAACTTTGATGTTTAACGGGTATGAGGAGCAGGTCGGGCAGCTCTATAGCGATCTTGACTTGCAAAAAAATTACTAACCCATGAAAAAGTGGTCCTGGCTTCACATCGTCACCCATATCCTGGCACTAATCCCACTGCTTTTGCTGGTTATTGCTTATTTTACCGATAACCTGACCATTAACCCCATCCAGACGGCTACCCAACGCTCCGGCGATATCGCCATCGTTATGCTGTTCGTTTCTCTGACCTGCACACCAACCCATACCATCTTCAATATTCCGGTCCTGCTTAAACTGCGCCGTCCGCTGGGGTTATATGCTTTTTTTTATGCATCCCTTCACATGCTGACCTACACAGGCTGGGATTATGGCTTTAATTTCAACCTGATCGCTTCGGAATTTAGCGAAAAACGTTATCTGATCGTCGGAGTGACAGCCCTTTCTCTATTAACCCTATTGGCTTTGACTTCACATAATTGGTGGAAGAAAAAACTTGGCAAAACCTGGAAAAAGCTCCATCGCCTGGTATACCTGGCTGCCGGATTGGTGGTATTACACGTAGCCTGGGCTGTAAAAGGCGACCTTTTTACCCTGCAAGGCGATATTTGGAAGCCATTGGCATCTGGAATTGTGCTGTTCTTATTATTGGCTGCCCGGATTCCCCCGTTACGAAAATCGCTTTCCAAATTTCGCCACCTTAGGTTCGCGCGCTCTAACCCAATCCAGTCAAAAAATCGCCCTTCACAGGAAAAGACAACATGAGCGGGGGAAGTATCTTGGTGGTAGAAGACGAGCCCAGTGTGGGCGAAGTGGTCAGCCTATATTTACGCCGCGCCGGCTACCAGGTGACGGTCATTCAGGATGGGCAAAAGGCATTAGCATCCTTAAAAAAACAATTGCCCCATTTGGTAATTTTGGATTTAATGCTGCCGGGTGCAGGGGGGGTGGAGATTACATCCTGGCTGCGCGAACGAAGCGATATTCCCATCATCATGCTTAGCGCTCGCTCAGAGGAAATTGACCGGATTGCTGGTTTGGAAATTGGGGCAGACGATTACGTTACCAAACCCTTTAGCCCGCAAGAATTGGTCAGCCGGGTACGGGCTGTCCTGCGCCGCAGTACAGCGCAGGTTTCGGACAATCCTGAACCACAGCTATCGTACCCTGGTCTGGTTATCGAACCGCTAACCCGGGGAGTCAGTGTAGATGGGGAGCAAGTAAACCTGACGGTAAAGGAGTTCGACCTGCTCCTCCACCTGGCCCGCCGACCGCGCCAGGTGTTCACCCGCGCCCACCTCCTCGAAGCAGTATGGGGATTGGCTGATTACATCGACCCGGGGACTGTCACTGTCCATATCCACCGTCTGCGCGAAAAAATCGAACAAGACCCAGCGAAACCACAACATATCCTAACGGTCTGGGGTTTCGGTTACAAATTCGAACCGTGAGGGATGTATGCCAAAAATAGAACCTACACGCCAGAAACCCATCTTCTTAAGGTTTCTGGGAAGTTTCCTCTTGCCTCTGGCAATCGGATTGGCGTTGTTCAATCTCTTAATGCGACCACCGCTGAACGAGTTTGCCCTAATGCTGGTTTTGATGAGCATTACCGGAATGGTTTCAGTTTTGGCAATTTACGCCGCCTACCGGCTCGGTTGGATCTACCGCTCTCCGGGAATCCGTTGGACGCTCATGGCAGGTTATCTTCTGGCAGGTGGGCTGGTCTTTATTAATGTATGGGTGACCGCGCGAATGATGTTTGCCAGCCAGCACGATCTTTTATTGGCGACAGTTTTACTGGTGTTCGCCACTGGTATCGCCTTGGCAGTTGGATTTTTTCTCAGCGAAGCCATTACCGACCGCATTTTGCAACTTGGCCAGGCTGCCAAAAATGTCACTCGCGGCGATCTAAGCACCCGTGTAACCGTCCATGGGCAGGATGAAATGTCACGCCTGGTGGAAACTTTCAACGAAATGACACGGCAACTCGAAGCTCTGGAAAACCGCAAACGCGAAATGGATCGATTACATCGTGATTTGATCGCCTGGGTTAGCCATGATTTAAGAACGCCACTGACTTCGATTCGCGCAATCCTTGAAGCTCTTGGAGATGGTGTCGTAGAGGATCCACAAACCGTTCAGCGATACTTACAGACTGCCCAACGGGATGTGCGCTCACTCTCCCATTTGATTGACAGCTTGTTCGAAGTCTCACAGATTGAAGCCGGAGGATTACAACTAGACGAACGGCATAATTCACTAAATGACCTGATTTCAGACACCATCGAGAGCTTTTCAGAACTGGCTCGCCGGCAAAGTGTCACGATCACTGGTTCGGTACCGTCAGAAGTAGATCCGGTTTGGATGGACGGCCAACGCATCGGCCAGGTGCTCAAAAACCTGGTTAGCAATGGATTGCAGTATACTTCAGCCGGAGGGTCAATCGAAATCTGCGCCTATTTAACGCCTTCCGGCGTGCAAGTGGAAGTTTGCGACAGCGGTATTGGCATCCAACCAGAAGAGCTGGTGCACATCTTCGAACGCTTTTACCGGGGTGATAAGGCGCGCAGCCGTTCGACCGGAGGTTCCGGACTCGGACTGGCGATCGCAAAAGGGATCGTTAATGCGCACGGCGGGCGAATTTGGGTCGAGAGCACCCTCGGACAGGGCACCTGCTTTTCTTTCACCTTACCCGGGCGAAAATAATTTAGAACACGAACAAGAAAGCCAGGTCATTGACATTGGTTTGAGTCTGACCTGGCAGCAACAAGTCCCCTAACGGTTCAAAGAAATGGAACGAGTCATTATGGGCAAGAAAAACCTCGGGGATTAAACCGAGCATTTCGGCCCGAGCCAGGGTCTCACCACTCACGACAGCTCCGGCTGCCCCAGTCGGGCCGTCGTCACCATCGGTGGCCAGGGTTATCAGCAATACATTTTTCAACCCGGCCAGGTCTCGAACTGCGCCTAGCGCCAGCTCCTGATTTCGACCGCCCAAGCCATCGCCCTTGAGCGTTACGGTGGTTTCTCCGCCGGTCACAATACAAGCCGGACGCCGAACAGGCTGCTGGGTGCACGCTACCTGGCGAGCAATGGCTGCCAGCATCCGCCCGGCCTGGCGCGCTTCTCCTTGCAAATACGTAGTCAATAACATTGGGTTATATCCATAGGATATCGCCGCAGAAATTGCCGCCTCAGCGGCCTGGAGGTTGCTGCCGACCACCAGGTTGTTAACACGCTCAAACACCGGATCGCCCGGTTTGGGTGTTTCGGGAAGGTCTCCCCGGGCGCCTTTATTTAGGTGCGTAGCGATTGCCGCCGGCACCTTCCCCAACAAGGCATACCGGTCCAGGACCTCCAGGCCATTTGAAAATGTGCTTGGATCTGGCGCAGTGGGTCCGGATGCAATTACATCCGGTGGGTCTCCGACAACATCCGAGAGGATCAAAGTAAGCACATCGGCGGGAGCAGCCAACCTGGCCAGTCCACCACCTTTTACACTGTCGAGGTGCTTGCGGAGAGTGTTGATTTCGTCAATCGATGCGCCGCAAGCGAGCAGTTGGCGGGTCACTGTTTTAAGGGCCTCGAGGGATACCCCCATAACCGGAGCGGTTAACAAGGCCGAACCTCCGCCTGAAATCAGGCAAATGACGAAGTCTTTCTCCCCTGCCGATTTAAGCAATTGGATGACGTGTTGGGTTGCAGCCACCCCGCGTTGATCTGGAACAGGATGCCCGCCCCCATATAAAATTACTCTGTCCGAGACCAGCTCGGTGCGGGTAGCTTCTTCTACACTTTTCTTGACGATGACCGCTCCACCGGTAACGAATTCGCCCAAAATTTGGGAAGCTGAATGCGCCATCGGCACACCAGCTTTACCGGCTCCGACCAGCCAAATTCGCTTATATAAACTTAAGTCATACGTCCTGCCGTTAGCGACCAGTAAGCTCCCTTTTCGAACAAGGTGCCTGGCTACAGCAGTGGCTGGATCAACAGCCCGGAGGGCAGCCTGCAAAATAGATTGAACCCATTTGCCCTGCGGATGTTCGTCCAGGGTGTGGGTTTGAAAGCCTTGGAGATTCATATTGGAATCATCAGGAAAGACAAAAATCTCGCTGAAAATATTAAATGAAAGATCGCTTTCAATTTTACCTTAGAGTAATCCCGAAAAGGCTGTAAGGCTAGAACCCTCAACCATGTAACTTTATGAGGAAAATCGAATCAAAGAAAATGAAGATTGCAATTTTAAATCAAAGGAACCAATCATGGTCAGGAAAACCAGTACAAAATCAACTTTTCCCCAATTCTTTATTGTGGGGTTTATCCTTATTTCTGTCTTCGCCGCTGGAGCACTCTTATTTGGCGGTCAGCTCGAGGCTTTCACCCATACACCAACCCAGATCGATGTAGCCCAGGCTGCCGACCTGCGCGATATCGGCGCTTTTATACTGGATGTTCGCGAGGCGGAAGAATGGGACGAAGTTCGCATTCCCGATTCGACCCACATTCCACTTGGCCAGCTCGCGGCAAGGATTGACGAAGTCCCAACCGATCGGGAAATTGTGGTGGTTTGCCGGTCAGGAAACCGCAGCCAAACCGGACGGGATCAATTATTACGAGCGGGTTTTGAAAACGTAACCAGCATGGCCGGTGGAATCATCCATTGGAAAAATGTAGGTTACCCTACGATCAGCGGTCCATAAAAAGCTCTTGGACATTAGGCAAAATCGTCTGATAAAGCGGGCAATGGTCAACAACCGCGCAGAAAAATAAGAGTCCCGCGATCCCCAAAAACAGCCAGGAAGGTGCGTTGGAGATGGCCAATAACGCCATGACCACCCCAGCTACCGCTTGCACCAACCGCTCGAATGGCGCAACCCTTTTTTTGGGCTAAATCCCATTTGCCAGCACAATAAAAAACCGGGTCCAGTTCTTCGGCGCCCATAGCACCTGTTGTGTGGCGGCATCGCCGTTCTTCATATTCCCAGCCGGGTCAGCTTCTACAGGCATACTCCTTCTGTACTTTTAGACAGTGTAACCATCAAAGGGTCACGTGCGAGCCGCAGCCTTGACTCGTTGTTCCTGGATTCCAAGCAATGCGAAGATCGAGAGGAAAAATAGCAGCCCGTAAATTCCCATGACCAAGGTGTACCCGAGTACATCAGCGATCGGTCCAGCTACGTAAGCCCCAATTGCCCCTGCCCCTGCCCCAGCCAGATTGGAAAGCCCCAAAAAACGGCCGGCTTGTTCGCGAGGAACGATCTCGGTTCCCAACGCCCAGTTAGCCGAATAGAATAACCCGATCCCGGCCCCAACCAGGCAGCCGGCCACATAGAGCGCACTCATGGATGGCACTAAAAGCATCACGATAATTCCCATGGTCGCCACTACACCTGCTATCGCAATTAAAATTTTCTTACCAAAGCGGTCGGCAAGCCAGCCTGAGGGCAGCGCGGTAAAGAGGATAAAGATGCCCACAAACATAGTAATGGTGGCTGCCGGACCGGCGGCTTTCTCACCCGGCAGGTCAACAAAACGCTCCTGCAGAAAGAAGATTAGAAAGGTTGCAACGTTGGTCGAGCCGACCAGGAAGGCCAAACGGTTGACCACCCACCATTTAAAGGATGCCTGATATTGAATATCTTTGCCGATGCCTATGCGCAAGCTTACGATCACCCCTATCGCGACCGCGACTGCGATTGCGATCACTCCAGCCGCTGCTGTGATGATGGCTGTTAAAATTTGCGAAAGACCAAGGGAGAGGGTTAAAAACCAGCGCACCAACGCACCCATCCCAAGGATCACGACCGTAAAAACCGCAGTCATACCCAGCAAACGCAAGAAGGGTTGCCAATCGAGGGTAAAGAGGGGCTTTTCCAGACGTTGCTCGGTGACTTTCATCGCCAACCCGGCACAAGCGGCCATTACCAACAACAAAATGATAATTGCACCCCATAGATTGCCTTGACCTACCATCCGTCCAATGACGAAAGAAACAAAGATCAACGGGAGAGGCAGTTCCATCAAGGCCTTGACACCCGAAAACCGGCCGCGCATGTTTTCAGGCACCAGATCAGGGATTAAACCTTGGGTGGCGGCATGGGCGGTATTTGCCGATACCATCGAAAGAATATAAAGTGCGAACAGCATCCAGTAACCCGCTAGCCCTTCCATGCCAGCCGTAAACCCGATCAGTGTAAAAATGACAATCTCCCCAAGGGTCCCGATCAGGATAAACGGGCGGCGGCGTCCATGCCGGTGGGTGCTGTGGTCGGAAAGCATTCCCATAAGCGCCTGGATCAATACCGCCACCATCAAAGCCCATAACCGAATGCTGCCAACTGCAGCGCCTTTAGCAGCCTCTCCAACAAATTGCTGCACTAGAAGAGGGATGATCAATGGTGATATGGTCTGCGAACGAGCGGTCAGCGCAAACCAATTAATGTTGATGGTAATGTAATCGTACCAACGGATTGCTCGGTTCATTCATTCACCTCTCTAGCTTATAACCATTCCCGATATAAAGAGTTGCGCTTACGGCAGAGGTTGGTTTTTTTGTTACAAAAACGCATACGGAACAGGGGTCACTTCAATCGGATGACCATTATTTGCTCGTCCATTCAAATCCGAATGGGGAGAAACCATCCCATTCTTACCGTCCTTCGAAAAAAGTCTGTAATCGTGGTTGTTGGTTAAGTTGGCAGAACCAGTGTACCTGGAAAATGATTTCGGTTCCTAAGGTTTCGACCATTACCGGCGGCTGCCCATGTCCACATTGGCACAGTGAGGGATTCGCCCTATCTGGTTGCCCGGATATGGAATACCTTATTATACGGCAAGTGCAATCCCAGGATGTTTCAAACGAGTATCGGTTTAATCTTTCTCCGCGATGTTAAACTCACCTTCACCCACCACAATTAGCGACTGCGGTAACCAATCGATGGTGAGGAATAACGATCCCCCCGGGCATGTTATAATTTCCGCTAACCATTCCGTATCAAATTCGCCTTAACAGGGTTTTAAATCACGATCAGCCAAGTTATTACAGGAATTTTCTTGCAGTTATGGATCGATTTCCAGACCTAAATCATAACCCGGAGATAAGGACATGCCACAAGACCGCACGAGAAAGATCGTTATAACGGGAGTATTGGGGGCAATTGCAGTATTATTAGGGGCGACCCGCCTGGGATTTATTCCCTGGCCTACCGGCGCATCCCTGACCATTATGCATGTACCGGTCATTATCGGGGCTGTACTCGAGGGGCCGCTGGTTGGGTTGGGGATTGGTTTAATATTCGGCATTTTTAGCATGATTCAAGCCGCAGTCGCGCCAACCGGTCCCGCCGATGTCTGGTTCACCAATCCGCTTTTATCCGTCCTGCCACGTCTGTTCATTGGACCCATTACCTGGGTTATATGGCAAGGGTTGAAGAAAATACCGGCGGTCGGTTTGATCGCAGCCGGCATTGTTGGCAGCCTCACCAATACGGTTCTGGTATTGACGATGATTGGCTTGCTCGGTTTCCTCCCCTGGGCAGCTTTAGGGCCGATTGCTATCGCCAATGGTTTACCGGAGGCTGGCATCTCCGCTCTGATTACCCTGTTGGTGGTTTCCGCCTGGCAAAGTTTCGAAATTGGAAAACGCAAAGGGGCCAATTTATAAGGACCTAACGACCCAAGAAAAGCATCGCCGCGGCCAGTAAAACTGCCAAACATACCACCAGCCCATCTCTCCAGAGGAACTGCATGGTGATTAATGAGGTTCGTCGCACCGGGCTTCCATAACCGCGCGCATCCATTGCCAGCGCCATCGTTTCGGCCCGGCGCAAGCTGGTCAAAAATAGTGGCACCATTAATGGCGCAACCTGCCGAGCCCGCTGCCACAAATTGCCCTTGCGGACTCCCCATTCCGCCCCCCGGGAGGCCTGCGCTTTGGCAATCCGTTCGGCTGCCTGCGCCAGGAAGGGGATGAAACGCACGGTGACCTGCACGACCATGACAAAGTCATGGGTCGGAATCCCTATGCGGGTTAAAGGGGCTAACAACGCCTCCAGGCCGTGGATCATCTCTGAAGTTGACAGGGTAAAGGATGCCAGGCCTATCGCCAAGATCAAAACTGTAAAACGCAGCAACAACATCCCAGCAGAAAGGAGACCAGCAGAGAATATGGATACCGGCCCGATCGTCATGAACGGGACCGCATCGGCCGGGTGGACTGCGAGAAATATTTGCATCACCGCCAAAATAAGCAAAAAAGGCAGCGGTGGTAATACACTGCGGAAGGCGTAATGTAAAGGAATACGCCCTAACCGCAACAGGCCCACCATCAAAAGCAGCCCTACAACTAAACCGTGGGGTCGCGGGGTAAAGGTAACCGCAACGATGATCAGCCCGTAAGCCAGGATGCGCGCCCGCGGATCGAGACGATGCAGGTATGAGTCGAGCGGTAAATATTGGCCAATATTGACGAAGCGCAGAAACTCAAAATTATTCACGCCCGCTCTCCTGGAGCTGTGCAAGCTGGTCTACCAAGTCATCAGGCTTTAAAATGCCCCCATTCAGCGGCCAGCCCTTCGAGCGCAGCACAGCCGCAGCCTGGGCAGCCAATGGGGCTTCCATACCAAGGGATTGTAACAAATCGACCTGCTCGAAAACATGGACTGCTGCCCCTTCCAGCACGGTGGCACCTTTGTTCAATACGCTGACAGAGCTGCTCAACTCGGCAACATCTTCCATATGATGCGACACAAGCACAAGGGTCTTGCCGGTGCAGTTTAGGTTTTTTAAGTAGCCCAGTGTTTCTCGGCGAGAAAGTGGATCCAGGCCAGCGGTCGGTTCATCCAACAGCAGGATCTCGGGCTGCATGGCCAGCATACCTGCCAATGCCACTTTACGCCGTTCGCCGCCACTCAATGTAAATGTCAGGCGGTCTTTGTAGGTTTCAAAATCTAGCCCCACCATCCTCATCGCTGAACGCACGATTTCACGCAATCCGGCTTTTTCTCCTTTTAAGCGGGCTGCATATGCGATCTCATCTCCCACATACTGTTCAAACAACTGATATTCTGGATGTTGGAATACCAACCCGGCAAAACGACGGACAGCTTTTAAATCCACCTTAGGATGATTGAGGTCATACGGCCCAACCCGCACACGCCCTACCTGGGGCAGCAGCAACCCGTTCATGTGTTGGAGTAAAGTAGATTTTCCCGATCCTGTCGGGCCGATCAAACCATGGATGGCCCCCTCGCTTGAATGAAAGGATGCATTCCGAAGGGCAGCATGGGCCAGAGGGGTACCCAGCATGTAGGTATGGTAGAGTCCATCCATTTCAATTAAGGGTGTAACTGTACCGGGTGCTCGGATCGGGGTGTTTCCGGGTGCCCTGATGCGCTCAGGACGGGGTAAATTGGACAAAGCTGCCAGTAAGTCGCCTGATCTTAGCAGCGGTTTGGATAAGCCAGGAAGGACCCCCTGTATTTTTTCGGCCAGCCGGGCCGCCTGGGGTAGGTCCAGGCCTAATTTTGGCAAATCCCCTGGATGACTAAACACCGTCGAAGGGGTTGAATCAATGGCTACCTGGCCATGTTCCAA
>Ga0207950_100134_pt1 | contig 30640 bp, 26 predicted proteins | sample Subbio11_8B_AprC_FD_184814 | JGI IMG/M metagenome (GOLD analysis project Ga0207950, IMG submission 184814) | Serpentinite rock and fluid subsurface biosphere microbial communities from McLaughlin Reserve, California, USA - CR11_8B_AprC (SPAdes) | ecosystem: Environmental > Terrestrial > Deep... | reverse complement strand
CTAGCCGGTGGGACTCGTGGCGGAGGCTTGGCTGGCGGCGGCTGGCGCTGGGTTGGTGGCGGGCGGGCTGGTCGGCTGGCTAGACGGTTCTTTGGGTGGGCGCAGCGCCACTTGGGGCAGCGCTTTGGCGGCGAGGTAGAAGCCTTCGGCATCCAGAAACAGGGTCTCGGGCGGCAGCGGCGGGCGCTCGGGGTCGCCTTGGGCCAGGCGGTGGCGTTCGGCGGTGTCCAGCGCAAAGCGCTGGAAGGCCGGTTCGAGCTCGCCGTGCAGCACCAGCGTGGTGGCGCTGCCGAGGTAGTCGAACACGGTCGCGGTCTGGTCAAAAAACAGCGGCAGGTAGTACTCGATGCCGGCGCTGGCCACGCCCGCGCCCATGTCTTTGTACAGGCGGCTGCGGCTCGGGTCGCCTTCGAGCAGTTCGCGCCAGCGGGCGCGGAATTTGGCGCGGCCGGTTTCGTCGAGCGGAAACTCGCGCCCGGGCAGCAGCCGCACCTCGGGCACCGGGTACAGGCTGCGCTGGGTGTCGGGGTCGAAGGTGCGGATCGAGTCGATCTCGTCGTCGAACAGGTCGATGCGGTAGGGCACCGCAGAGCCCATGGGGTAGAGGTCGATCAGGCTGCCGCGCACCGCGTATTCGCCCGGGCCCACCACCTGGCTCACGTGCTGGTAGCCGGCGAGCGTGAGCTGGGCCTTGAGGCGGGCCGCATCGAGCCGTTGCTGCTGCTTGAACTCGAAGCTGTAGGCGGCCAGAAAGGCCGGCGGCGCCAGCCGGTAGAGCGCGGTGGTGGCGGGCACCAGCACCAGATCGGCACCCTGGGCGCGGTCGCGCTGCACGATGCGCCAGAGCGTGGCCAAGCGCTCCGAGATCAGGTCTTGGTGCGGCGAAAAGCTGTCGTAAGGCAGCGTTTCCCAGTCTGGGAACAGGGCGCAGCGCAGCGTGGGCGCGAAAAACGGGATTTCTTCCAGCAGGCGCTGGGCGTCGGCGGCGTCGGCGCAGACCACGGCGGTGAGCCGGCCAGTGCCGCGTTCGCGTTCGGCCAGCTGCGCCAGCCACAAGGCGTCGGCGCTGCTGGGGGGGCGGGGCACGTGCAAGCGCTTGCCGGGGCTGAGTGGGGGCAGGTTCATCGGGGGGTCTGGCGGGGTGCAGTGGCTAAGGCAGAGGCGCGGGTTGCGGTTGCGGGTTGCGGTTGCGAGCAAGGGCGAGGGCGAGGGCGAGGACGAGGGCGAGGGCGAGGGCGATAAAGGGCGCCTAGGGTGCAACAGCGCAGCGGCTGATTCTAAAATCACGCACCGTGACCGATCCTACCGCGCCCGCTATACCCGCTTGCCCGCCGTCCTTAGAAACCGGGGCCTTTGACGGCTCGCTGCCCATGCCCCCAAGCGCCCCCGGGCCGGCGGGGGGGGCTGCATCTAGGGGCGCGGCAGCCTGGCTGGACGGGGCCGCTTGGGATGGCGTGACTGCATGGGAGGCCGCGGGTGCCGATGCCCCGCCGCGCTGCTACGCCCTGATCACCAGCGCCGGCAACGGCAGCCGGGCCATGCGCTCGGATCAACCCACCCCCAAGCAATACCAACTGCTCGCTGGCCAGCGCGTGATCGACCACACGCTGGCGGCTTTTTTGGCGCTGCCGCACTGGGCCGGGTTGGCGGTGGTGGTAGCGCCCGGTGACGCCGCCTACCAGGCGCCGGATGCGCGGGTGCGCGTCTGGCCCGTGGGGGGCGCGGTGCGCGCCCAGACCGTGCTCAACGGCTTGCAGCAACTGGCAGCCGCCGGGGCGCGCGACGCCGACTGGGTGCTGGTGCACGACGCCGCGCGCTGCCTGATCGAGCCGGCGCAGATCGAGCGCCTGATCGCGGCCTGCTGGCCCGACCCAGTGGGCGGCCTGCTGGCGCTGCCGCTGCCCGATACGCTCAAAGTGGCGGCGCCAACCCCAACTCAAGCAGCGGCGCCCGAAGCCCCAGTCCCAGTCCCAGTCCCAGTCCCAGTCCAAGCTGCCGAGCCCGCGCCCATGCCCCGGGTGGCGGCCACGCTTGAGCGCGCCGACAAGTGGCTGGCGCAAACGCCGCAGATGTTCAGGCTCGGCGCTTTGCGCGCGGCGCTGGCGGCGCACCAAGGCAGCGGCTTTGCCGGCATCACCGACGAGGCCAGCGCCATCGAGCGCAGCGGTGCCCAGCCGCTGCTGGTGCCGGGCAGCGCGAGCAACTTCAAAATCACCTACCCGGCTGATTTCGCCTTGGCCGAGGCGCTGCTGGCGCAGCGGCAGGCAGCTCCCGCCCCCTGTGCACCAGCCAATCCGCTTGCCCCAGCCGCTCCATCCACACCCGAGGCCCCTGCCGCCATGAACCCAGTCAACCCTGCGCCAACCCCCTCTGCTCCCAGCCAATCATTAGGCCTAGGCCTGCGCATCGGCGAAGGCTGGGACATCCACGCGCTGGTGCCGGGGCGGCCGCTGATTTTGGGCGGCATCCACATTCCGCACCCCAGCGGCCTGCTCGGCCATTCCGACGCCGACGCGCTGCTGCACGCCATCACCGACGCGCTGCTGGGTGCGGCGGCGCTGGGCGACATCGGCACCCTGTTCCCCGACACCGACGCGCGCTTTGCCGGTGCCGATTCGGCTCAGTTGCTGGCGCACGCCATGCAGCGCGTGGCCGCTCAGGGCTATCTGGTGCTCAACCTCGACACCACCGTGATCGCCCAAGCCCCCAAGCTGGCCCCCTACAAGGCGGCCATGCAGGCGCGCATTGCGGCCGTGCTGGGGCTGCAACCCAGCCAAGTCAATGTCAAAGCCAAGACCGCCGAAAAAATGGGGCCGGTCGGGCAGGGCTTGGCGATCGAATGCCGGGCCGTGGCCTTGTTGCAGCGCGTGGGCTGAGGCGCTGGGTGCGTCCGAACATCCTCAAAGCCGCGCCGACTAATCAGCCGCCGGCAAACGCAGCCGCGCCAGCAGGCCACCGGCGACGCCGTTGCGCAGCTCCAGCGCACCGCCCATGAGCTGCAGCGTTTTGTCGGCGATCGCCAGCCCCAGGCCGCTGCCGTTGGCGGCGGTGCGGGCGCTGTCGGCGCGAAAAAAGGGCTCGGTCAGGCGCGCCAGCAGCTGCGGCGGCACGCCCGGGCCTTGGTCGGCCAGCTGCAGCGTCACCGTCTGGTTTGGCCCGGCGGCCGCGCTGAGCTGCAGCCGCAGCAGGCCGTCGGGGCTGCGCCCGTAGCGCGAGGCGTTTTGCAGCAGGTTGTCGAGCACGCGGCGCAGCTCCACCGGCTCGGCCAGCACCCGCAGGCCGGGGGGCAAATCGAGCGCCACCGCGCAGTCTGGCGCGCCTTGGTAGGGCAGCAAGGCGGCGGCGATCAGGTCGGCCAAGGCCACCGGCTGCAGCTGCGGCGTGTGCTCGACGCGGGCGTAGTCGAGGAACTTGTCGATGATGGCGTTGGCCTGCTCGATGTCGGCCGCCATCAGCTGCCGGGTGGCCTCGTCGGGTACGCTGAGCTCGATTTCCAGCCGCAGCCGCGCCAGCGGCGTGCGCAGATCGTGCGAAATGCCCGCCAGCATCAGCGTGCGGTCGGCTTCTGCCTTGGCCAGTTGCTCGGCCATGCGGTTGAAGCCGATGTTGACGGCGCGGATCTCGTGCGTGGCCTCGGTTTCGTCGAGCCGCGGCCCCGTGAAGTCGCCCGCACGCACCCGCGCCGTGGCGGCGCTGAGCTGCAGCAGCGGCCGATTGATCAGGCGTGCAAACACCACCGCTCCGAGCAAGGACAAGGCCGCCGCAATGCCGAGCCACACCAGCCAGGTGGCGCCGCCCACTTGCCCCACCCGCGCCGGATCGGCCAGCAGCCAAAAGTCGTCGCCCCCGATTTCAAAGCCAATCCACAGGCCGTCAAAGCCGTTCACTTGGCGCGCCACCAGCGTTTGCGGCCCGAGCATGTGGGCCAATTCGGCGCTGATGCGCCGGCTCAAGCGGTCTTGGTCGTAGGGCAGGTGGGTGTCGGCGCTTTCGCGCACCGCGATGCGCAGGTTTTCTTGCTGCAGCAAGGTGGTGACGAGCGAGATGCGCGCGATCGGGTCGGCGTGCGCGAGCGCGGCGCGCGTCAGGTTCACGAGTGAGGCCAGCTGCTGCGCGCTTTGCACCGCGCGCGGTTCTTCTTCGAGGGTGCGCAGGGTTTGAAACCAGGCCAGCACCGAACCCAGCAACAAAACGCCGAGCAACAAAAAGGTGCGGCCAAACAGGCTCAGGCCCACGCCGCCGGGTTTGCGGCCCGCCTCGGGTGCGGGGGGCAGCGGATCAGCTTTGGCCATCGGGGACGAATACGTAGCCCACCCCCCAAACCGTTTGCAGGTAGCGCGGTGCGCTGGGGTCGGTTTCGATGAGTTTGCGCAGGCGCGAGACTTGCACATCGAGGCTGCGGTCAAAGGGCTCGAACTCGCGCCCGCGCGCCAGTTGCGCCAGCTTGTCGCGCGACAGCGGCTGGCGCGGATGCCGCACCAAGGCTTTGAGCATGGCAAACTCGCCGCTGGTCAGGCTGATGTCGCTGCCGTTTTTTTGCAGCGTGCGCTGCCCAAGGTCGAGCACGAAGGGGCCGAATTGCACCACTTCGTGCGCGCTCGATGGGGCGCTGGGCACTTCGGGCGGGGGGCGGCGGCGCAGCACGGCGTGAATGCGCGCCAGCAGTTCGCGCGGGTTGAAGGGTTTGCCCAGGTAATCGTCGGCCCCGACCTCCAGCCCCACGATGCGGTCCACGTCTTCGCCCTTGGCGGTGAGCATGATGATGGGGGTGCGCAGCCGGCCCGCGCGCAAGCGCCTGCAGATGCTCAACCCGTCTTCGCCGGGCAGCATGAGGTCGAGCACGATCAGGTCGAAAGTCTCGCGTTGCAGCAGTTTGTCGAGCGCGCGCGCATCGGCCGCCAGCAACACCTCGAAGCCCTGTTGGCTCAGGTAGCGGTTGAGCAGCTCGCGGATGCGGGCATCGTCATCCACCACCACGATGCGGTCGGGGCGAGAGGGTGGCGGTTCTGGGGTGGCGTATGGCATGGCAGGCTTTGGTGCGTGGGCTGGGGCGGCAAAAGCAATTGTGACACCGGGCGGCCCGGGCCGGGTGCTTGATCGGCATGGGGGATACGCGCCGTTACAGTTGTTGCGCTTGTGTGCTGCCCGATCGGGGGCGGCAGAGGGCGCTTGGTGGCACACTGGGGGCGCACCGGGGCGGGCAGATGAGCCTGTGTAGGGTTTGCCTCGGAATTTTTTAGGAGCGCACCGATGATTTTGAACAAGCTTTTACCACCTGGCCGCTACAAGCACGCCGTGGCGGCTGCGGCATTGGGTCTGGGGCTAGGCTTGGGTTTGCTGGGCGCGGGTACCGCCTTGGCGCAAGCCCAGCCCGGCCCGGCTTGGATGCAGCCGCTGCCCCACAACGTGGTGCAACTGAGCGCCACGGCGCGCCAGCAAGCGCGCCAAGACTGGCTCACCCTGACGCTGACCCAGCGCGTGCAGGGCACCGACCCGGCGGCCTTGCAGCGCCAGCTCAGCCGCAGCGTGGAGGCGGCGTTGCAACAGCTGCGGCCCCAGGTGCGCAGCGGCGAATTCGAGCTCAGCTCCGGCGGCTTCAGCTTGCAGCCGCGCCTCAACGCCGAGGGCCAGATCGTGGGCTGGCATGGCTCAGCCGAGGTGCTGGTGCAGGGGCGCGATCTGGCCGCGTTGGCAGCGGTGCCGGCTCAAGTGCGCGGCCTGAGCGTGTCGCAGCTGCAGTTCACGCTCAGCCCGCAAGCGCGCCAGCAGCTCGAGGCCGGGGTGCGCAGCGCCGCCATCGAGCGCTTTCGCGCCAGTGCCCAGCTGGTGGCGCGCGACTTCGGTTTTGGTGGCTACAGCTTGCGCGAAGTCGTGATCAGTGCGGCGGAGCCCGAGTTTGCCGGGCGCCCGCGCCTGATGATGGCGGCGCAGGCCCGCCTGGATACGGCCGAGGTGGCACTGCCCGCCGAACCCGGCTCGGAATGGGTGCAAATCACGGTGTCCGGGGCGGTGCAGTTGCAATAGCCACCGGCGACCCCGGCAACGACAGGTTCAGGGCTGCGGGCGACAGATTGGCGGTCTTACTGCGCTGCCCAGCCGCCGTCCATGTTCCAGGCCGCGCCGCGCACGTTGGCGGCCGCCGGCGAGCAGAAAAACACCGCCAGCGCACCCAGCTCTTCGGGCGTGGTGAACTGCAGCGAGGGCTCCTTCTCGCACAGCAAATGCTTGGTGGCTTCGGCGTTGCTCAGGCCCAGCGCGGCGGCGCGTTCATCCACTTGCTTTTGCACCAGCGGCGTGAGCACCCAGCCGGGGCAGATGGCGTTGCAGGTCACGCCCGTGGTGGCGGTTTCGAGCGCCACCACCTTGGTCAGGCCCACCAGCCCGTGCTTGGCCGCGACGTAGGCCGACTTGTAGGCCGAAGCCACCAGCCCGTGCACCGAAGCCACGTTGATGATGCGGCCCCAGTTGGCCGCCTTCATGGCCGGCAGCGCCAGCCGGGTGGTGTGAAAGGCGCTGCTCAAGTTGATCGCCAGCACCGCGTCCCAGCGCTCGGGCGCAAAGTCCTCGATCGGGGCCACGTGCTGGATGCCGGCGTTGTTGACCAGAATATCGACGCGCCCAAACTCGGCCGCTGCGGCGCGCAGCATGGTTTCGATCTGCTGCGGCTGGCTCATGTCGGCCCCTTGGTAGCCCACCCGGGCCCCCGGTGCGGCCACGGCCGCCACTTCGGCGCAGGCTGCTTGCGCGTCGCCAAAGCCGTTGAGCACCAAGTGCGCGCCTTGTTGCGCCAGCGCCTTGGCGATGCCGAGGCCAATGCCACTGGTGGAACCCGTGACCAAAGCCGTCTTGTTTGCGAGCATGCACCGTCTCCATTTGATTTACGATAGGTGACATTATCCAATGGCGCTGGGCGGTCGCCGGTGCCCCGCGCCGCCTGCCTGGGGAGACAAGGCTACGACATGGAACCTGTATTGCATCATCTGGCCGTACCCGGCCCGCTGGCCACGCACGGCGAACCGCGCCGCATCGCTTGGTGGGAGTGGGGCAGCGAGGCCGCGGCACCCAAAGGCCCGGCGCAGGTGGTGCTGTGTGTGCACGGCCTGACGCGCCAAGGGCGCGACTTCGACGTGCTGGCGCAAGCGCTGCTGGCGCAGGCGCAGCGTCAGCAGCGGCCGCTGCGCGTGCTGTGCGTCGACGTGGCCGGGCGCGGCCACAGCGACTGGCTGGCCGACCCGGCCGCCTACGGCGTGCCCACCTACGCCGCCGATCTGGCGCTGCTGCTGGCGCACCTGCGCGCCAACCACGCCGCGGCCACTGGCAGCGCCGAACCCGCCGAGCTGGCTATCGACTGGGTGGGCACCAGCATGGGTGGCCTGATCGGCATGGCGCTGGCGGCCCAGCCTGGGTTGGGCTTGCGCCGGTTGGTGCTCAACGACGTCGGGCCGGTGATCGAGGCCGCCGCGCTGCGCCGCATCGCCACCTATGTGGGCACGCAAGGGGTTTACGCCAGCGAGCAAGACGCGGTGCAGGCGCTGGCGCAGCTGCACCGGGGCTTTGGCCCGCACAGCCCGGAGCAGTGGCTGGCCCTGTCGCGCCCCATGTTGCGGCCGGTGCAAGGCGGCTGGGCGCTGCACTACGACCCGGCGATCGCGCAACCGCTGCGCGCTCTGGTGGCGGCGGGTGAGGCCGTGGGCAGCGCTCCAGACCCCAGCGCCGGCGCCGCCATCCACGCCGGCGAGGCGCTGCTGTGGCAGATGTACGAGGCCATCACCGCTCCGGTGCTGCTGTTGCGCGGGGCCGAATCCGACCTGCTCAGCCACGCCACGGCGCTGGCCATGACGCAGCGCGGCCCGTGCGCGCGCCTGCTCGAGTTTGCGGGCGTGGGCCACGCGCCCACGCTGGTGGCGCCCGAGCAGGTGGCGCCGGTGTGCGAATTTCTGTTGGCGCCATGAGATCGGCTCCCCCAGCGCCCGATCCGTCGGTTGCTCCGGACGCCCCGGCAGACGGAGCAGCCGTTGCGCAGTGGCAGGCCCGCGTTGCCGACGAGCAGGCCGCGGTGCTGCGCGCGCGCGCCTTTGCCGAGCCACTGTTGGCCAGCGAAACCCTCGATAGCGGCGAGAACACGCTGGCCCATGCCGACGGCGTGGCCGCCGTGCTCGACCTCATCGGCGGCGGTGCCGAACTCAAAGTCTGCACCTATCTGGTCTATGCCTGCGAGCACCTGAACCGCCCGCGCGAGCTCATCACCAAAGCCTTCGGCAGCGATCTGGCTGCGGTGGCGCTGGAAACCACCAAACTGGTGCAACTGCAGCGCCAGACGCGAATCAAGGCGGCCCAGGTGCGCCTAGAGCGCGCCAGCGCGGCCGACCCCGGCAGCGCCCAGCGCGCCGCCCCCAGCGAGCTCGAAGCCAGCCAGCACGAAAACATCCGCAAGATGCTGCTGGCCTTTTCGCGCGATCTGCGCGTGGTGCTGCTGCGCCTGGCCTCGCGCCTGCAAACGCTGCGCTACATCGCAGCCGCCAAACTCTCCCCCGACCCCGCCCTGGCCAGCGAATCGCTGCACGTGTTTGCGCCCTTGGCCAACCGCTTAGGGATCTGGCCGATCAAGTGGGAGATCGAAGACCTGGCCTTTCGCTTCCTCGAGCCACAGACCTACAAAGACATCGCGCGCCTGATCGACGAAAAACGCATCGAGCGCGAGAGCCACGTCGAACAGGTGCGCCAGCACCTGCAGCGGGCGTTGCGCGCGCAAGGCATCGCCGCCGAGGTGCAGGGGCGCCCCAAGCACATCTACAGCATCGTCAAAAAAATGCGCGGCAAGGGGCTCGATTTCGAGCAGGTGTTCGACCTGCGCGCGCTGCGCGTGGTGGTGCCGCAGATCGAGGACTGCTACCGCGTGCTCGCCTACGCGCACGCCCACTACAGCCCGGTGCCCGAGGAGTTTGACGACTACATCGGCAAGCCCAAGCCCAACGGCTACCAGTCGCTGCACACCGTGATCCGCGACGCGCAGGGCCGCGCCTTCGAGTTGCAGATCCGCACCCAAGCCATGCACGACCACGCCGAGAACGGAGTGGCGGCGCACTGGGCCTACAAAGAGGCCGGCAGCAAAGGCTACGAGGGTGTGCACGCCGATTCCGACTACGACGCCAAAATCGCCGTGCTGCGCCAGCTGCTGGCGTGGCAGAGCGACGTCGAGAGCGAGCGCCGCAAACAAGCCACGCAGCCGCTGTTTGACGACGCCATTTACGTGCTCACGCCGCACGCGGCCATCGTCGAGCTGCCCAAGGGGGCCACGGCGCTCGATTTTGCCTACACCGTGCACACCGACCTCGGGCACCGCTGCCGAGGCGCGCGCGTCGATGGCGCCATGCTCGCCCTCAACACGCCGCTGCAAACGGGTCAGACGGTCGAAATCATCGCCAGCAAAGACGGCGGCCCCTCGCGCGACTGGCTCAACCCAGAGCAGGGCTACCTGGTGAGCCACCGCGCCAAAAGCAAGGTGCGGGCCTGGTTCAATGCCCAAGCGGTGCACAGCACCATCCAGCGCGGCCGCGAGCTGCTCGACAAGTGGTTGCAGCGCGAGGGCAAAACCGCGCTCAACCTCGACGAGCTGGCCAACCGCATCGGCTACGACCACGCCGCCGGCCTGTGCGAGGCGCTGGGCAAAGAGGAAATCACGCTGCGCACGGTCGAGCAGCTGCTCAACCCCACCCCGGCGCTGCAAGCCCCGGACGAGGTGCAGTTGCGCAAGGCACGCCACAGCCCGGCCCGCGCCCCGCAGGGCAGCGTGCTGGTGGTGGGGCTCGATTCGGTGCTCACGCAACTGGCGCGCTGCTGCAAACCGGCGCCGCCCGACGACATCCGGGGCTACATCACGCGCGGCAAAGGGGTGGGCGTGCACCGGGCCGACTGCACCGACTACGCCACCTTGGCGCAGCGCCACCCGGGCCGGGTGATCGAAGTGCAGTGGAACGGCGTGGCGGCCAAAGGCGATGTCGCCACCCACTACGCCGTCGATGTGGCGATCGAGGCGCAAGACCGACAAGGCCTGCTGCGCGACATTTCTGACACCTTTGCCAGCCAGAAAATCAACGTCATCGGCGTGCAGACGCAAAGCGTGAAGGGGGTGGCCTGGATGACCTTCACAATCGAGGTCACCGACGCCAGCCGGGTGCAGCGCGTCATGGCGGCGCTGCAAGACGTGGCCGGGGTGCGCAGCGTGCGCCGGCGCTAAAAAGCCGTGCTACAATCGCAAGCTTGCAACCGACCTCAGGCGCGTAGCTCAGCTGGTTAGAGCACCACCTTGACATGGTGGGGGTCGTTGGTTCGAGTCCAATCGCGCCTACCAACAAAATTAGCAGATTGCGCAGATTCTCGCTCGATTTTGTTGGCCCGTGCGGAGCTCAATGCGGCTCCGATACGGCTTTTCCATCGCCTACATTTCACATTCGAAATTCTGCGCCCTGCGCGTTTCGGGCGCGGATCTGCCCGCCCCGAGCCTTGCGGCTGCCATGCCATGGGGTGATTCTGCAGATTTCCCCCAGTGTGCAAAAACCTCAGTCTGGCCTCGAGTTACAGGGCTTTTCATTGATCTGCACGACTGGCAGGGCCGCGCTCGGCACACCGGCGGCAGATGCACGCGCTGTGCTGGAGTTCTGGCGCCACCTGCGCCAGCAGTTCAGTGCTGAAGCTGACCCCAGTGCACCAGCACGCGCCATCGAAGCTGCCGCTGGCCGAGGCCGCGCACTCGTTGGCCTGGCCGCACAGCGGGCACAGCGGGGCGTGCAGGGGGGCTTTTAGGGCGGTGTTTGGGGTTGTGGGCGACACGGTGGTGGCTGCGCTGGTTGGTGCACGCGGGGTAAGCCTAGGTGCTGTGCCCGGGCCAAGGTTGAGCCCTACTGTAGCCGAGCTTGGGCGCGCCGCCAAGGGCAGGGCGGCAACCTAGACCAACTGCGCCGCGAGCGGGCGCAGCCGGCCAGCGAGCCGCCCCAGCCGGTTGACGTGGCCGCGCTGCTCAAGGGTGACAAATCAAGATCGGGCGATCGCCCTTGTTGGGAAAGCGCAGGCCCAACACCAGCCGCCGCCCACCAAAGGCTGCTACCATAGCTGCGTTCTGTACCAGTTGCTCCAGCCGGCGATGCTCGAGCAGCCGGTGCAGGGCGTACTTTTCAATTTCAGCCCACCGATCATCGAAGGAGCGAGCACATGAATTCCACTCGTGTCATCTACGATGATGCACCGGCCTTCATCCCTGTGCCAGCCGAATTGCAGCATCGGCGCGTGGAAGCGGTTTTCTGGCCTTTGGAACAGCCCACCTTTGCGTATCGTGCGCCTGCACAGCCGGCACCCTTGTCGCAGCTCATCGGTAAAGCCCAAGGCTGTTTTGAGGATGTCGCCGCTGTCGATGCCTTCATCCGCGCGGAGCGCGATCAATGGGATCGTTGAACCAAGCCCTGCAGGGCAAAACGGTTTACCTTGATACGAACATCTTCATCTATGCCCTAGAGGGTGTAGAGCCTTGGGCCTCTCTGTTGCGTGAGGCGTTTGCTGGCATGGAAGCCCGCGAATGGCGGGCTGTGACCAGTGAACTGAGCTTGGCCGAAAGTTTGGTGCGTCCTTACCAAATGGGGCGAGAGGACTTGGTTCAGGTGTATCAAGCAGCCCTGTCCAGCCGAGACGGTTTGATCCTAGCACCGCTGGACGTCGCAATCTTAATGGCTGCTGCGCGCTTGCGGGCGCTGTTCGGCTTCAAGTTGCCCGACGCCATGCACGCCGCTACGGCCCAAGCGCACGGCTGTCAAGCCATATTGACCAACGATGCCGGTTTTGGCCGCCTGCCAAGTATCCAGTGTTGCTTGTTGTCCGACTGGGCGCGCCCTTTACTGGGAAAGCCCTGACCCAACCCCAGCCGCCCCCCAAAGGCTGCTACCATGCCCGCTTGTCCAGTTCACCCCAGCCCCCTTGAGCCTGCAAGCCGCCGAGCCTTCGGCCCCCCAAACCCCTCTCGAGCTCAGCCCGGCCGCGCCCCCAGCCTCGGGCCGGTGCGTGCGCTTCCCCGATTCGCCTTTTGAGCTGTTTCAGCCCTTTGAGCCGGCGGGCGATCAGCCGGCGGCGATCGAGCAGCTGGTGCAGGGTGTGCGCGCCGGCGAGGTCTATCAGACCTTGCTGGGCGTGACCGGCTCGGGCAAGACCTACACCATGGCCCATGTGATCGCCCGGCTGGGCCGGCCGGCGATCGTCTTTGCGCCCAACAAAACGCTGGCGGCGCAGCTCTACAGCGAGTTTCGCGAGTTTTTTCCCCACAACGCGGTCGAATACTTCGTCAGCTACTACGACTACTACCAGCCCGAGGCCTACGTGCCGCAGCGCGACCTGTTCATCGAAAAAGACAGCGCGATCAACGAGCACATCGAGCAGATGCGCCTGTCGTGCACCAAAAGCCTGCTCGAGCGCCGCGACGTGGTGATCGTGGCCAGCGTGTCGGCGATCTACGGCATCGGCCAGCCCGAGAGCTACCACCGCATGATCATGACGCTGCGCGTGGGCGACCGCTTGGGCCAGCGCGAGGCCATCGCGCAGCTGGTGCGCATGCAGTACGAGCGCAACGAGCAGGATTTTGCTCGCGGCCTGTTTCGGGTGCGCGGCGACACCATCGACGTCTTTCCGGCCGAACACTCGGAGCTGGCGCTGCGCATCGAGCTCTTTGACGACGAAGTCGAATCGCTGCAGCTGTTTGACCCGCTCACCGGGCGCATCCGCCAGCGCATCCCGCGCTTTACGGTCTATCCCAGCAGCCACTACGTGACGCCGCGCGAGCAGGTGCTCGACGCCGTGGAAGGCATCAAGCTCGAGCTGGCGCAGCGCCTGCAAGAGCTGGTGGCGGCGGGCAAGCTGGTCGAGGCCCAGCGGCTGGAGCAGCGCACGCGCTTCGACCTCGAGATGCTGGTCGAGGTCGGGCACTGCAAGGGCATCGAAAACTACTCGCGCCACCTCTCGGGCGCGGCGCTAGGTGAGCCGCCCGCGACCCTGATCGACTACCTGCCGCCGGATGCGCTCATGTTCCTCGACGAGAGCCACGTGATGATCGGCCAGCTCGGCGGCATGTACCACGGCGACCGCTCGCGCAAGCAGACGCTGGTGGAATACGGCTTCAGGCTGCCCAGCGCGCTCGACAACCGGCCGCTCAAGTTCGACGAGTTCCAGGCCCGCATGCGCCAGTGCGTGTTCGTCTCGGCCACCCCGGCCGATTTTGAGCGCCAGCACGCCAGCAGCGTGGTCGAGCAGGTGGTGCGCCCCACTGGCTTGGTGGACCCCGTGCTCGAGGTGCGCCCAGCCACGCATCAGGTCGATGACGTGCTGCAAGAAATCCGCCTGCGCGTGCAGCGCAGCGAGCGCGTGCTCATCACCGTGCTCACCAAGCGCATGGCCGAGCAGCTCACCGAATACCTGGGCGAAAACGGCGTGCGCGTGCGCTACCTGCACTCCGACATCGACACCGTGGAGCGGGTCGAGATCATCCGCGACCTGCGTCTGGGCATCTTCGACGTGCTGGTGGGCATCAACCTGCTGCGCGAGGGGCTGGACATCCCAGAAGTGAGCTTGGTAGCGATTTTGGACGCCGACAAAGAGGGCTTTCTGCGCTCCGAGCGCAGCCTGATCCAGACCATCGGCCGCGCCGCGCGCCACCTCCATGGCATGGCGATCCTGTACGCCGACCGCATCACCGACTCGATGCGCCGCGCCCTCGACGAAACCGAACGGCGCCGCCACAAGCAGCTGGCCTTCAACGCCGCACACGGCATCACGCCGGCCGGGGTGGTCAAGCGCATCAAAGATTTGATCGACGGCGTGCAGAGCGACAAAGCCAGCGAGCAGGCGCAGCGCACCGAGTTGGCCCGGGTGCAGCAGGTCGAAATCGAAGAGATGAGCGCCAAAGACCTGGCGCGCGAGCTCAAGCGGCTGGAAAAGCTGATGCTCGAGCACGCGCGCAAGCTCGAGTTTGAGCAGGCGGCGCAAGCGCGCGACCGGTTGGCGCAGCTCAAAGACCGGGTGCTGGGGGCGCACGGCCTGCAGTAGCCGCTCCCCTGTTTTGGGGAGTGGGGTGGTTCCGGCATGGCCCACAATCGCGGCATGCCCAGCAGCACGCGCATTTACCTGATCGAAGACGACCGCACCGTGTTGCATTTCGTGCAGCACGCCTTGGCGCTGCGGCCCGACTGGCGCTTGGTGGGGCATTCCGCGACCTACTCGCACGCCCGCATCATGGCCCCCAACAGCTTGGCCGATGTCTATCTGGTCGATCTGGGTCTGCCCGATGGCCGTGGCGAAGACATGCTGCGCCTGCTCTCGCTCACCAAGCCCGAGGCCGAGCTGCTGGTGTTCACCGTGTTTGGCGACGAATCGCGCCTCGTGCACGCCCTGCAATCGGGGGCCACTGGCTACGTGCTCAAGGGCTGCAACGACGCCGAACTGATCGAGGCCATCGAACAGATCTGCGCCGGCGGCGCCCCCATTTCGCCGCTGCTGGCGCGCCTGTTGCTTAAGCAGTTGCGCAACAACGCCCCGGCGCAGGTGGCCGACAACGACACCGCGGCACCGGCGCTGTCGGAGCGCGAAACCGAGGTGCTCAAACTGGTGGCGCAAGGCTACGTGAACAAGGAGATCGCCAGCCGGCTCGGCATCGGCACCGCCACCGTGAGCACGCACATCAAAAACCTGTACCGCAAGCTGGCGGTGCATACCCGCGTGCAGGTGGTGCGCGCGGCGCAGGACCGGGGCCTGTTGTGAGGGCTGGTTTGCCCCCTGCACCGCCACCACCCGGGCAGAACGCCAAGCGGGTGCCGCATTACCTCTGGGTGGGGCTGCTGCTGCTCGGTTTGCTGTGGGCGCTGCACAGCGTGTCAATGCCGGCGGGGCTCGAAAACGCCGTGACCTTGCGCGAGGCGCAAGCGAGCCTGCCGCAGCACCCGCAGCAGCCGCCGCAGCAGGTGAGCCTGCCCCACATTCTGGACGATCAGCCTGCCGCTTGGTCGGGCTGGGTGGATTACCGGCTCGACTGGCCGGCAGCCCTGCACTACGACGACCCCGCCCAAACCCGGTTGGCGCTGCTGTTGCCGCGCGTCGGCACCCGCTTTCGGGTGCTGCTCAACGGCCACGAGATCTACCAGGTTGGCTGGTACGCTGCGCCCGAGCGCAACATCCTGAGCGCCTGGTTCCCCTACCTAGTGAGCCTGCCCCCGCAGCTGCTGCAGGCGCAGCCACAGCAAAACCAGATACACATCCAGGTGCAGGGCCAACTGCTCGAGCGCAGCGGTTTGTGGCCGTTGCAGATCGGCTACCACGGCAGCCTGTTCGAGCGCCACCAGGTGCTCGAAGTCTGGCAGGTCAAAGGCACTTGGATGATGCTCATCAGCTCGCTGCTGATGGGCTTGCTCTCGCTGCACCTGTGGCGCACCTTGAACGAGCGCCTGTTCTTGCTCATGGCGGTGGCGGCGCTGGCGCATTCGGTGCGCTTGGCCCTGTCGGTTTCGCTCGAGCCGCCCTTGAGCTTTGGTTGGTACTTTTATCTGCACCGCCTGGCCTTCACGTGGTACGTGGGGTTTTTCTTGTTGTTCGTGGCCGAGCTGCTGGCTTTTCGGGACCGCCTGGTGCACGGGTTGGCCTGGTTTTTGATCGGCGTGGGTCCGTTCTGGCTGGCCTGGACGCTGCACACACAAGACTACGATTTGTATCGGATCTGGGCCGGTGCCATGGCCGTCTGCGGGGCGCTGTCGCTGCTGAGGCTGCTGCTGTTCAAAGCGCGCCAGCGCGACGCGCTCGACGGCGACCAGATTTTGGTGTTGGTGGTGGCGACCTTCACCTTGGCCACCGGCGTGCGCGATTTTTTGGTGGTGCAGCTCAACTTCCCCGGCGACGCCGACCTGCGCTGGACTTCGCTGGGCAGCCTGGCCTTGCTCTTTACCCTCAGCTGGGTGCTGGCGCAGCGCGCCACCGCGTCCACGCGCGAGGTGCATCGGCTGAATCAGTCTTTGGCCGGGATTTTGGCCAAGCGCGAAGCCGAGCTGCGCCAGGCTTTCGACCAGTTGCGCGCCTCCGAGCAGCAACGCGCCATCGAGGGTGAGCGCCGGCGCCTGATGCGCGACATGCACGATGGCCTAGGCAGCCAACTGGTGCAGACGCTCAACATGGTGCGCAGCCAGAAACACACGCTGGACGCGGGCTCGGTCGAATCCATGATCCACCACGCGCTCGAAGAACTGCGCCTGATGCTCGATTCGCTCGAGCCCATGGAGGGCGATCTGGCCACCATTTTGGGCACCTTCCGCCAACGCATCGAGCCGGCGCTGTTGGCCGCCGGGATCGAGCTCGATTGGCAGGTGCAAGACGTACCGGCCCTGCCTAGCCTCGACGCACAGGGTGTGATGCACCTGTTTCGCTGCATGCAAGAGATTTTTGCCAATGTGGTCAAGCACGCCCAAGCGCGACGCGTGTGCGTGCGCACGCGCAGCGACGCAGCGCACGTGTACCTGACGGTGACCGACGACGGCGTGGGCATGCAGCGCCCCCACACCAAGCCCCAAGCCCAGCGGGGTTTGGGCAATTTGCGCGCCCGGGCGGGCAAGCTCGGGGCCCGAGTGCGTTTTTTCGATGCCCACCCAGGAACCGGGATCGAATTCGCCTTTCCAATCCATCGCACCTTCACGCCGGAGGCGGGCGACACCGTGCCCTCGGTCGAGTAACTAGCCCCAATCCCTTGCGCATTGCAAGACCAAGCAAAAGACTCGGATATTGGATATACTTCGGGTCAACGAACGGTTGTCGATGCCTCTGGGCGCACCGGTTCTCACACCCCGCAAAGGGTGACGAACGCCGAACCTGCAGGCCCGACCGCCAGCCACGAGAGGGTGTACTCAACCAAACGCCAAGGAAAGCACCATGCGCCTCACCACCAAAGGGCGGTTCGCCGTCACTGCCATGATCGACTTGGCCCTGCGCCAAGCCGGCGGCCCCGTCACGCTGGCGGCCATCAGCCAGCGCCAGCAGATTTCGCTTTCGTACCTAGAGCAGTTGTTTGGCAAACTGCGCCGCCACGACTTGGTCGAATCCACCCGCGGCCCCGGCGGCGGTTACACGCTCGGGCGCAAGGCCAGCGACATCACCGTGGCCGACATCATCGTCTCGGTCGATGAACCGATCGACGCCACCCAGTGCGCCGGCAAAGAAAACTGCCGCGGCGAGGGCGAGCGCTGCATGACGCACGAGCTGTGGTCGGCGCTGAATGCGAAAATGGTGGATTTTTTGGATTCCGTGACCTTGCAAAAATTGGTCGATGAGCAGCTCGCCAAGGGCATGGTGATCGAGGCCACGCCTTCGCTCAAGCGCGCCATTTCGAGCGCGCCGGTGCTCAAGCCCATCCGCGTCAACGCCCCCAACTCGGTTTTTGCACTGGGCACCGCAGTAGGAAAATAAACATGACTCCGCACTTTCCCATCTACCTCGACTACAGCGCCACCAACCCCTGCGACCCGCGGGTGGTGGACCTGATGGTGCCGTGGCTCTACGAGCACTTTGGCAACCCGGCCTCACGCAGCCACGCCTGGGGCTGGGAGGCCGAACGCGCGGTGGAGCAGGCGCGCGAGCAGGTGGCGTCACTCATCGGCGCCGACCCGCGCGAAATCGTCTGGACCAGCGGCGCCACCGAATCCAACAACCTCGCGCTCAAGGGCGCGGCCCACTTTTACCGCGACAAGGGCCGGCACCTGGTCACCGTCAAGACCGAGCACAAGGCCGTGCTCGACACCTGCCGCCAGCTCGAGCGCGAAGGCTTTGAAGTCAGCTACCTCGACGTGCAGCCCGATGGCTTGCTCGACCTCGACGCCTTCGCCGCCGCGCTGCGCCCCGACACCGTGCTGGCCTCGGTGATGTACGTGAACAACGAGATCGGGGTGGTGCAAGACATCGCCGCCATCGGCGCCCTGTGCCGCGAGCGCGGCGTGCTGCTGCACGTGGATGCGGCGCAGGCCACCGGCCGGGTCGAGGTGAACCTGCAGCAGTTGCCGGTCGATCTGATGAGCCTGACGGCGCACAAAACCTACGGCCCCAAAGGCGTGGGCGCGCTCTATGTGCGGCGCAAGCCGCGCGTGCGCCTCGAGGCGCAGATGCACGGCGGCGGGCACGAGCGCGGCATGCGCTCGGGCACCTTGCCCACGCACCAGATCGTCGGCATGGGCGCGGCCTACGCCTTGGCGCAAGCCGAAATGGCAACCGAGCTGCCGCGCATCCGCGCCTTGCACCAGCGCCTGCTCAACGGCTTGTCGGGCATCGAGCAGGTGTTTATCAACGGCCACCCGACCCAGCGTGTGCCGCACAATCTGAACATGAGCTTCAACTACGTCGAGGGCGAATCGCTGATCATGGGCATCAAGGGGCTGGCGGTGTCCAGCGGCTCGGCCTGCACCTCGGCCAGCCTCGAGCCCAGCTACGTGCTGCGCGCCCTGGGCCGCTCCGACGAACTGGCCCACAGCAGCCTGCGCATGACCATCGGGCGCTGGACCACCGAGGCCGAGATCGACTACGCCGTGCAGACCATCCGCGAGAACGTGGCCAAGCTGCGCGAGCTCTCACCACTGTGGGAGATGTACCAGGACGGCGTCGATCTGTCCACCATCCAGTGGGCCGCGCACTAGCAGCATCCCGCGGCAAATCGTCTCATTTGACAGGAGTACACCATGGCATACAGCGACAAGGTCATCGACCACTACGAGCACCCGCGCAATGTGGGCGGCTTTGACAAGGGCGACGACACGGTCGGCACCGGCATGGTCGGGGCCCCGGCCTGCGGCGACGTGATGAAGCTGCAGATCAAGGTCAACCCGGCCACCGGCCTGATCGAGGACGCGCGCTTCAAAACCTACGGCTGCGGCTCGGCCATCGCCTCGAGCTCGCTCATCACCGAATGGGTCAAGGGCAAATCGCTCGATCAGGCGACACAGATCAAAAACAGCCAGATCGCCGAAGAGCTGGCGCTGCCGCCGGTGAAAATCCACTGCTCCATCTTGGCCGAAGACGCCATCAAGGCGGCGGTCGAAGATTACCGGCAAAAGCACGCCGCTGCAGCCCCGGCTGCCGCTGCGGCCCAGCCAGCGTCCTTGGCCCACTGACACCACCATTTTGAGGGTTTGAGTCCATGTCCGTCACGGTAACCGAAGCCGCTGCCAAGCACGTGCGCAAATACCTGGCCCGGCGCGGCAAGGGGGTGGGGGTACGGCTGGGCGTCAAGACCACCGGTTGCTCGGGCCTGGCCTACAAGCTCGAGTACGCCGATGCGCTGGCCCCCGACGACGTGGTGTTCGAGAGCGCCGGTGTGCAGGTGCTGATCGACCCCAAAAGCCTGCCCTACCTCGACGGCACTGTGCTCGATTTCGTGCGCGAGGGCCTCAACGAGGGCTTCAAGTTCAGCAACCCCAACGAACGCGACCGCTGCGGCTGTGGTGAATCGTTCCGGGTCTGAGGCCCAGGTGGGCGTGCTGCCGGAGGCCGGGGCGGTGCCAGCCGGAGCCGGCGAAGCCTCTGGCGCGGCAGCGCTGGGCGACGAGATCAGCCTGCGCGCCGACGACTACACCCTGTTTGCCTTGCCGCCGGGTTTTGCGCTCGACCGCGCCGCGCTCGAGCAGCGCTGGAAGCAGTTGCAGCGCCTAGCGCACCCAGACCGCCACGCCGCCCAAGGCGCGGCGGCGCAGCGGCTGGCCTTGCAGTGGTCGGTGCGCATCAACGAAGCCTACCAGCGCCTCAAAGACCCGCTCAAGCGTGGCGCCTACTGGTGCGAGTTGCAGGGGCAGAGCGTGGGTGCGCACGACAACACCGCCATGCCGGCCGCTTTCTTGGTGCAGCAGATGCAATGGCGCGAGGCCTTGGCCGAAGCCGGCAGCGCCGCTGACCTGAGCCCGCTGCAAGCCGAACTCGAGGCCGAGCGGGCGCAGCGGCTGGCGGCCCTGCAAACCGCCATCGACGTGCAGCACGACGCCCGCGCCGCCGCGCAGCAGGTGCGCGCGCTGCTGTTCATCGAGCGCTTCGAGCAACAATTGCACGAGCGCCTAGACCGTTACTGAACCCCATTTATGGCTTTGTTGCAAATCTCCGAGCCCGGTCAAGCGCCGGACCCGCACCAGCGGCGCATCGCCGTGGGCATTGACCTAGGCACCACGCACTCGCTGGTGGCGGCGCTGCGCCATGGCCACAGCGTCTGCCTGCCCGATGCCCAAGGCCGGGTGTTTCTGCCCAGCGTGCTGCGCTTTCTGCCCGCCGCTGCGCCCCACCGGAGCCCGAGCCGCCAGATCGGCTGGGAGGCGCTGCAGGCGCAGACGCAAGACCCAGCCAACACCATCAGCTCGGTCAAGCGCCTGATGGGCCGCACCCGCGCCGACCTGCAAGCCAGCGGCGTGCTGGAGCGCCTGCCCTACACCGTGGTCGATGGCGCGGGCATGGCGGCGGTGCGCACCGTGGCCGGCGACATCAGCCCGGTCGAGGTGAGCGCCGAGATTTTGGCCACCTTGCGCCAGCGCGCCGAAGACAGCTTCGACGCCGAGCTCTACGGCGCCGTGATCACCGTACCGGCCTATTTTGACGACGCCCAGCGCCAAGCGACCAAAGACGCCGCGCAACTGGCCGGGCTCAAGGTGCTGCGGCTGCTCAACGAACCCACCGCTGCGGCGCTGGCTTACGGGCTCGACCAAGCGGCCGAGGGGCTGTACGCGGTGTTTGACCTCGGTGGCGGCACCTTCGATGTGTCGCTGCTGCGCCTGAGCCGTGGCGTGTTCGAGGTGTTGGCCACCGGCGGCGACTCGGCCCTGGGCGGCGACGACTACGACCGCGCCTTTGCCGACGCCTTGCTGCTGCGCTGCGGCCACCGCGGCCACGCCAGCGAGCTGCCGCTGGCCGAGCGCGCGGCGCTGCTGGCCGAGGCGCGGCGCCTCAAAGAAGCGCTGTGCAATCTGGACGATGCGGCCCAGACCTTGCCTTTTGCCGCCACCCTGCACGGGCAGGCGCTGCAGTGCCCGGTGAGCCGCGCCGAGTTCGACGCCGCCACCACCGCGCTCACCGAGCGCACCGTGGCCGCCTTGCGGCGCGTGCTGCGCGATGCGCGCGTCACGCCCGAGCAGGTGCAAGGCGTGGTGCTGGTGGGGGGGGCTACGCGCATGCCGGCGCTGCGCCAAGCCGTGGCCACGTATTTTGGCCGCGCCCCGCTCACCGATCTCAACCCCGACGAGGTTGTGGCCCTGGGCGCAGCCCTGCAAGCGCAGCAACTGGCTGGCAACCCGGACAGCGGCGAGGGCTGGCTGCTGCTCGACGTGACGCCGCTCTCGCTCGGCCTCGAGACCATGGGCGGGCTGGTCGAGCGCATCGTGCCGCGCAACACGCCGCTGCCGGCGGCGCTGGCGCAAGACTTCACCACCTACCAAGACGGCCAGACCGCGCTGGCGCTGCACGTGCTGCAAGGCGAACGCGACCTGGTGCAAGACTGCCGCAGCCTGGCGCGCTTCGAGCTGCGCGGCATCCCGCCCATGGTGGCCGGGGCGGCGCGCATCCGCGTCACCTTCCACCTCGACGCCGACGGGCTGCTGAGCGTGAGCGCGCGCGAGCAAAGCAGCGGCGTCGAGGCGCACATCGAGGTCAAACCCTCGTATGGCCTGAGCGACGAACAAATCGCCGCCATGCTGCAAGAGGGCAACGCCAGCGCCGAGCAAGACATGCGCGCGCGCGCCTTGCGCCAGGCGCAGGTGGAGGCCGATCGCATGGCCGCCGCCACCCGCAGCGCGCTGGCCGCCGACGGCGCGCTGCTGCAGCCCGAGGAGCGCGCCGCCATCGAGGCCTTGTTGCAGGCGCAGGCCCGAATCCGGTTGCTAGACGATGCCGCCGCGCTTGACGACGCCACCGAGGCGCTGGCCCAAGGCTGCGAAGAATTTGCTGCCCGGCGCATGAACCGCAGCATCGCCACCGCGCTGGCCGGGCAAAATATCGACCAGTTCTGAACCTCGACCCGTTTTAAGGCCACCCCGCTCGCCATGCCGACCCTCACCGTTTTGCCACACCCCGAACTCTGCCCCGAAGGGCGCCAGATCGAGGGCCTGAGCGGCAGCACCCTGTGCGAAGCCTTGCTCGACCACGGCGTGGCTATAGAGCACGCCTGTGACATGAGCTGCGCCTGCACCACCTGCCACGTGATCGTGCGCCAGGGCTTTGCCACCCTCGAGCCCGCCAGCGAAGAAGAAGAAGACCTGCTCGACAAAGCCTGGGGGCTGCAACCGCAGTCGCGCCTGAGCTGCCAGGTGCGGCTCGGGCGCCAAGACTTGACGGTGGAAATCCCGCGCTACACCATCAACCACGCGCGCGAAAACCACTGAAGCCGCCATGCGCCAAATCGTCCTCGACACCGAGACCACTGGGCTGTCGCCCGCCAACGGCGACCGCATCATCGAAATCGGCTGCATCGAGCTGCTGGGGCGCAAGCCCAGCGGCAACAACCGCCACTACTACCTCAACCCCGAGTGCGAGATCCACGCCGAAGCGCAGCGCGTGCACGGCCTGACGCTTGATTTTTTGGCCGATAAACCCAAATTTGCCGAAGTGGCCGCCGATCTGCTCGACTACCTCGCCGGGGCCGAGCTGATCATCCACAACGCCCCCTTCGACCTTGGCTTTCTCGACGCCGAATGGCAGCGCCTAGGCCACGGCCCCACGCGCCAGCTGGCCGGCGGCGTGATCGACACCCTGCTCATGGCCAAGGAGATTTACCCCGGCAAGCGCAACGGGCTCGATGCCCTGTGCGAGCGGCTCGGGGTGGACAACTCGGGCCGCAAGCTGCACGGCGCGCTGCTCGACGCCGAGCTGCTGGCCGAGGTCTATATCTGCCTCACGCGCGGCCAAGATTCGCTGCTGATGGAGCTCGACCTAGGCGCCGCGGGCAGCCCTATGGGCAGCCCTATGGGCAGCGCTGCGGCTGCGGGCGTGAACGGTGGCCAAAATGGCAGCCAGAAGGGCAGCGCGCACGGTAGCCAGAGCGGCCACCCGAACGGCAGCAGCCACGCGGCAGGCGCAGCTGCGTCCGGCGCACAGGCCGACGCCGCAGCGGCCCACGATTGGGCGGCCCATCTGGCGCTGCCATTGCTGCGCGCCAATGAGCTCGAACTGCAAGCCCACGAGGCCTTGCTGCTCGAGCTGGACCGGGCCAGCAAAGGCCAAACCGTGTGGCGCCGCAGCGTGGCGCCGCAGCAATGAGGGCGGTGGCGCAGGTGACCGCATAAAAAAACCCGCCCAGCGCATGCACCGGGCGGCGTTTTCCATCAAAGAATGGTCGGAGCGGCGGGATTCGAACTCGCGACCCTCTGCTCCCAAAGCAGATGCGCTACCAGGCTGCGCTACGCTCCGACTAAGCCTCGAATTGTAAGGCCCACCAGCGCCGTTGCAGGCAGGATGCACAAAAATATTTGCTTTGGCCAGCCTCGGGTGCTACAATGCAAGGCTTCACGACCGATTGGGCGGGTTTTTACCGGCCCTTTTTTTTTGGCTCGGTCGCAAGCCGCAAGGCAGCGCAACAAAGACCAAAGGCCACCGCAATTTTTACCGCAATCTTTTGGCAACCTCGCTATCCAGCCGCCCTGTGGCAGCTGGGGCACACCTAAAACGCATGAGCTGGCAGCACACCGTAGAACAGACCGTCACTGGTATGGGTTTCGATTTGGTGGATCTGGAACGATCCGCCGGTGGCCTGCTGCGCGTCACCATCGACTGGCCGTGGGTTGCGGCCAGCAGCCCGGAGCGCGCCATCACGGTCGAAGACTGCGAGCGCGTGACGCGCCAGTTGCAACTGCTGCTCGAAGTCGAGGCGGTGGACTACAAGCGGCTCGAAGTGGGCTCGCCCGGCATCGACCGGCCGCTGCGCCACGCCGCCGATTTTGAGCGCTTTGTGGGTTCGGTGATCGACGTCACGCTCAAGCAACCCATCGGCGCGGCGGTGGCTGCGGGTGGGGTGGCCGTGGCCGCCAGCCGCAAAAAATTTCGCGGCACGCTCGAGCGCGCAACGGCTCCCGAGGCCGCGCCCGAATCAGCCCCCGAATCCGCCCCCGAGCCCGGTGCCGTGCCTGCCAGCCACTGGCAGATCGTCTGGCGCGAGGAGCCGGTGCGCAAACCGGGCCAGCGCCCAAGCAAAAAATCCCAGCCCCTGCCCTTGCAGGTGCTTGGTTTCGAGTTGTCCGAGCTGCGCGAGGCGCGGCTGGCACCGATCGTCAACTTCAAGGGCCGCAGCGCAACCGCGCCGGCCGCACCCACCGCCGAAGCAGGTGGCAGCCATACTGGAAAGGCAGACCCCAAATGAACCGCGAAATGTTGATGCTCATCGACGCCATTTCACGCGAAAAAAACGTCGAACGCAGCGTGGTCCTGAGCGCAGTCGAGTTCGCGCTGGCCTCGGCCACCAAAAAGTTCTACAAGGGTGAGGTGGACATCCGTGTCACCGTCAACCCCGACACCGGCGCCTACGACACCTACCGCCGCTGGCTGGTGGTGCCCGACGAGGCCGGCCTGCAAAACCCGGACGCCGAAGAAATGCTCTCCGACGTGGCCGACGAACACCCCGGCATCCAGGTGGGCGAGTACATTGAGGTGCCGATCGAATCGGTGCCGATCGGGCGCATCGGCGCCATGGCCGCCAAGCAAGTGATCTTGCAGCGCATCCGCGACGCCGAGCGCGAGATGCTGCTCAACGACTTCATGAGCCGTGGCGACAAGATCTTTGTCGGCTCCGTCAAGCGGCTCGACAAGGGCGACCTGATCGTGGAGAGCGGGCGCGTCGAGGGGCGGCTCAAGCGCTCCGAAATGATCCCCAAAGAAAACCTGCGCAGCGCCGACCGCGTGCGCGCCATGATCATGGAAGTGGACCTGAGCCTGCGCGGCGCCCCGATCCTGCTGTCGCGCGCCGCCCCCGAGTTCATGATCGAGCTCTTTCGCCAAGAGGTGCCCGAGATCGAACAGGGCTTGCTCGAGATCAAATCCTGCGCCCGCGACCCCGGTTCGCGCGCCAAGATCGCCGTCAAATCCTACGACAAGCGCATCGACCCGATCGGTACCTGCGTCGGTATGCGCGGCTCGCGCGTCAACGCCGTGACCAACGAGCTGGCCGGTGAGCGCGTCGATATCGTGCTCTGGAGCGAAGACCCGGCGCAGTTTGTCATCGGCGCGCTGGCGCCGGCCAACGTGCAGTCGATCGTCGTCGATGAAGAGCGCCACGCCATGGACGTGGTGGTCGATGAAGAAAACCTGGCGATCGCCATCGGCCGCGGTGGCCAGAACGTGCGCTTGGCCGCCGACCTGACGGGCTGGAAGATCAACATCATGACCGCCGACGAATCGTCGGCCAAGCAGGCGCAAGAGACCGACGCCATCCGCACGCTGTTCATGAGCAAGCTCGACGTCGATCAAGAAATGGCCGACATCCTGATCGGCGAAGGCTTTACCAGCCTCGAAGAAGTGGCCTACGTGCCGCTGCAAGAGATGCTGGAGATCGAGGCCTTTGACGAAGACACCGTGACCGAGCTGCGCGCACGCGCCAAGGCAGCTTTGCTCACGCTGGCCATCGCCAAAGAAGAGAGCGTGGAAGACGCGGTGCGCGAACTGCGCGACCTCGAGGGCCTCAACCCCGAGTTGCTGGCCCAATTGGCCGCAGCCGGCATCCACACCCTCGACGAACTGGCCGATCTGGCCAGCGACGAATTGATCGAAATCACCGGGCTCAGTGCCGACGAAGCGACCGCGCTGATCTTGCGCGCGCGCCAACACTGGTTTGCTGCCGACCAGGCCCCCGAGCAATCCTCGCAACCCTCGCAGTCCTGAACCGAGCGGCGACACGGAGAATCGTACACATGTCAAGCAACACCGTCGCAGAATTTGCCGCTGAATTGAACCGGCCCACCCACGTCGTGCTGGAGCAGTTGGCTGCGGCCGGGGTGCGCAAGCTGTCCGGCAGCGATGCGTTGGCAGAGTCCGACAAGCAACGGCTGCTGAGCTTTTTGCAGGCCAGCCACGGCACGGCCAGCACCGAGCGCAACAAAATCACCCTCACCAAAAAATCGACCAGCGAGATCAAGCAGGCCGATTCATCCGGGCGCGCACGCACGATTCAGGTCGAGGTGCGCAAAAAACGCACCTTTGTGCGCCGCGACGACGAGCCGCTCGCCGGCCCTGGCTCTGCCGAGGGCGCGGTCGCAGCCGCCGAGGCCGCAGCGGTTGCAGCGGCCGCCGAAGCCGAGGCCGCCGAGGCCGCCGAGGCCCGCGCGCAGCAAGCGCAGCAGGCCGAGCTCGAGCGGCGCGAAGAGCAAGCGCGCCAGCAGGCCGAGCAGATTCGGCTCCAAGAAGAAGAGCTGGCACAGCAGCGCCAAGCGCGACAACAAAGCGAGGAGCGCGAGGCGCGCGAGACGCAAGAGCGCTCCGCCACCCTCGACCAAGAGCGCCAGCAGCAGTTGGTGCAGCAGCGCGCCCGCGCCGACATGGAGGTGCAGCAAAGCCGCCAGCGCACGGTCAAGCTGTCCAAGCCCGTGCCGACCGAAGCGGCGGCCACTGCGGCCATCCAACCTGGCGCCGCAGCGGCCGAGCAGGCCGTTGCAGCGCAGCAGGCCGCCGAGCAGGCCACGCAAAAGGCCGCGCAACAAGCCGCCGAGTTGGCGCAGCGCCAGTCGGCGCAGCGGCTGGCCGACGAGCAGCGCGCGAGCGACCTCGATGAGCGCCGGCGTAAGGCGCTGGCCGAGGCGCAGGCGATCCGCGACATGATGGCCGCCCCCAAAAAGGTGCTGCTGGCCAAAAAACCCGAAGAGCCCAAGCCGGCCCCGGTGGCCGAGGCCAAGCCCGGAATCAAGGGCACCTTGCACAAACCGGCCGGCACGCCAGCGCCGGCCAAAGCGGGTGCCGCCAAACCGGCCGCGCCGGGCGCTGCGGCTGCCGGGGCGGGCAAGAAAGAAGTCAAATCCGAAGCCTTGTCGTCCACCTGGAAAGACGAGGCTGCCAAGAAAAAAGAAGTCAAAGGCCGAGGTAGCAACACCAGCGCCGTGCGTTCCAGCGGCACCGCCTGGCGCTCCAACGCCAAAGGGGGCCGTGGTGGCCGCGGTGGCCGCGACGAGCGCTCGCACGGCTTTGAGCCGGCCCAGTCTGAAGCCAAGGTGCTCGAGGTGCACGTGCCCGAGACCATCACGGTGGCCGAGCTGGCGCACAAAATGGCGCTCAAATCGTCTGAGGTCATCAAGCAGTTGATGAAGCTGGGGCAGATGGTGACCATCAACCAGTCGTTGGACCAAGACACGGCGATGATCGTGGTCGAAGAACTCGGGCACCAAGCGGTGGCGGCAGCGCTCGACGACCCCGAGGCCTTCACCGAGGAAGAAACCGCGCTGCAAAGCGCCGAATTCCTGCCGCGCGCGCCGGTGGTCACGGTCATGGGCCACGTCGATCACGGCAAGACCTCGTTGCTCGATTACATCCGCCGCACCAAGGTCGCGGCGGGCGAGGCCGGCGGCATCACGCAGCACATCGGCGCTTACCACGTTGAGACGCCGCGCGGCATGGTCACCTTCCTCGACACCCCGGGCCACGAAGCCTTTACCGCCATGCGCGCCCGTGGCGCCCAAGCCACCGACGTGGTGATTCTGGTCTGCGCCGCCGACGACGGCGTGATGCCGCAGACCAAAGAAGCCATCAAGCACGCCAAGGCGGCCAATGTGCCGATCGTGGTCGCGCTGACCAAGGCCGACAAACCCGATGCCAACTTCGAGCGCGTGCGCGCCGAGCTGATCGCCGAGCAGGTGGTGCCCGAAGAATTCGGCGGCGAATCGCCCTTTGTGCAGGTGTCGTCCAAAACCGGTCTGGGCATCGACGCGCTGCTCGAGCAGGTGCTGCTGCAAGCCGAGGTGCTCGAGCTCAAGGCCCCGGTCGGAGCCAACGCCAAGGGGCTGGTGATCGAAGCCCAGCTCGACAAAGGCCGCGGTGCCGTGGCCACGGTGCTGGTGCAATCGGGCACGCTCAAGGTGGGCGACGTGGTGCTGGCGGGCCAGACTTCGGGCCGGGTGCGCGCCATGCTCGATGAAAACGGCCGCGCGGCCAAAGAGGCCGGGCCCTCGATCCCGGTCGAAATCCAGGGCTTGTCCGAAGTGCCCCGGGCGGGCGACGAGTTCATGGTGCTGGCCGACGAGCGCCGGGCACGTGAAATCGCCACCTACCGCGCCGGCAAATTCCGCTCCACCAAGCTGGCCAAGCAGCAAGCCGCCAAGCTCGAAAACATGTTTGCCGACATGCAAGCCGGCGAAGTCCAGACCCTGCCGATCATCGTCAAGTCCGACGTGCAGGGCTCGCAAGAGGCGCTCACCACCTCGCTGCTCAAACTCTCGACCGACGAGATTCGGGTGCAGCTGGTCTATGCGGGCGTGGGTGGCATCAGCGAGAGCGACGTCAACCTGGCGATCGCCTCCAAAGCGATCGTGATCGGCTTCAACGTGCGCGCCGACATCGGGGCGCGCAAGCTGGCCGAATCCAACGACGTCGATCTGCACTACTACAACATCATCTACGACGCGGTCGATGAGATCAAAGCGGCGATGTCGGGCATGCTGGCGCCCGAGAAGCGCGAAGAGGTGATCGGCGCGGCGCAGATTCGCACCGTGTTTGTGGCCTCCAAGATCGGCACCGTGGCCGGCTGTATGGTCACCGAAGGCCGCGTCACGCGCAACGCGCACTTCCGCTTGCTGCGCGACAACGTGGTGATCTACACCGGCGAGCTCGAATCGCTCAAGCGCATGAAAGACGACGTGCGCGAGGTCAAAGAAGGCTTCGAGTGCGGCATCAAGCTCAAAAACTACAACGACATCAAGGAAGGCGACCTCCTCGAGTTGTTTGAGATCAAGGAAGTGGCGCGTACACTTTGATCAGCGCAATCTGATCAGCGCGCCTGCCCACCATGCCGAGCAAAAAAGCCCCCTCCAACCGCAGCTTCAAGGTCGCCGATCAGATTCAGCGCGACCTGAGCGAGCTCATTGCGCGCGAGCTCAAAGACCCGCGCGTGGGGCTGGTGACGCTGCAAGCGATTGAGCTCACGCCCGACTACGCCCACGCCAAGGTCTATTTCAGCGTGCTCACGGGCGACCCCCAGCTCGCGTTTGAGGCGTTGAACCAAGCCGCCGGCTTTTTGCGCAGCGGCTTGTTCAAGCGCCTGCACATCCACACCGTGCCGACGCTGCATTTTGTCTTCGACCGCACCCCCGAGCGCGCCGCCGACATGAACGCCTTGATCGCGCAGGCCGTGGCTTCGCGTTCCAAAGAAAGCGACTAAATTGAGCGCCGTCGGGTTCACCTTGGGTGCCGACGCCGCCCAGGGGGGCGGTGCCGTGCCAGACCGCGCTGCGAGTGCAGCGGCACCACCGCGCCAGCGCCTTCAGCGCCGCCCGGTGCACGGCCTGCTGCTGCTCGACAAGGCGCTGGGCGTCAGCAGCAACCAGGCGCTGCAACGCGCCAAGTGGCTGCTGCGCGCCGACAAAGCCGGCCACACCGGCACCCTGGACCCGCTGGCCACCGGGCTGCTGCCGCTGTGCTTTGGTGCGGCGACCAAGTTCAGCCAACTGCAGCTCGACGCCGACAAGGTCTATGAGGCCACCTTGCGCCTGGGTGTGCGCACCCACGGCGGCGACGCCGAAGGCGAAGTGCTCGAGCGCCGCCCGGTGGCTTGCAGCCCCGAGCAGGTGCAGCAGGTGCTGGCGCGCTTTAGTGGCGCGATCGAGCAGTTGCCGCCCATGCACAGCGCGCTCAAGCACCAGGGCCGGGCCCTGTACGAATACGCACGCGCCGGGCTGGAGGTGGAGCGCGCGCCACGCCGGGTCAGCATCCACGTGCTGGAGCTGCTCGCACTCGCGCTCGAGGGCCCCGAGCCGGCGCTGCGCCTGCGCGTGCACTGCAGCAAGGGCACCTACATCCGCAGCCTGGCCGAGGACATCGGCGCCGCGCTGGGCTGTGGCGCCCACTTGAGCGCCTTGCGCCGCCTGCGGAGCGGCAGTCTGGGGCTGGAGCGCAGCCTGACGCTCGAGCAGCTCGAAGCGCTGCCCGAGAGCGCGCGCCTGCGCGCCCTGCTGCCGGTGGATGCGCTGCTGGCCGGTCACGAGCGCGTCACGCTCGACGACGACAATGCAGCCCGATTCCTCACCGGTTTGCGCCGTCGCGGCCCTTGGCCCGACGGCGAGCGCGTGGCCGTGTATGCGGCGTCTTCTGCTTCTGCCGTGCCTGCCGCGTCTGCCGCGTCTGCCCCATCTGGCCCACAACCCACCGCCTTGCTGGGCAGCGCCCAAATCGTGGGCGGCGAACTCATCCCCGGGCGGCTGTTGAGCCCGATCGAAATCCAACAAATCACCCTGCAAAACCTTCATGAGCACTCCGATACGCAACATCGCCATCATCGCCCACGTTGACCACGGCAAAACCACCATGGTTGACCAACTGCTGCGCCAGAGCGGCACCTTTGCCGAGCACGAAAAAGTCGTGGACACGGTGATGGACAGCAACGCCATCGAGCGCGAGCGCGGCATCACCATCTTGGCCAAAAACTGCGCCGTGAGCT
>Ga0207950_100133_pt1:27500-30704 | contig 30704 bp, 16 predicted proteins | sample Subbio11_8B_AprC_FD_184814 | JGI IMG/M metagenome (GOLD analysis project Ga0207950, IMG submission 184814) | Serpentinite rock and fluid subsurface biosphere microbial communities from McLaughlin Reserve, California, USA - CR11_8B_AprC (SPAdes) | ecosystem: Environmental > Terrestrial... | reverse complement strand
CTGCACACCGACGAGCTGATCGCGGCCGTGCTGCAGCGGCGCGAGCTGCGCACCGGGCGGCGCATGTCGCACGTGTTTCGCTTCGACGTGCCGCTCTACAGCAAGCCGCTGCTCATCACCGACGCCGCGCTCAACATCCGCCCGTCGTTGAGCGAGAAGGTGGACATCGTGCAAAACGCCATCGACTTTGCGCGCATCATGGGCGTGGAGCAGCCGCGGGTGGCGATCTTGTCGGCGGTCGAGACCGTCAACCCCAACATCCCCTCGACCATCGACGCCACCGCTTTGTGCAAAATGGCCGGCCGCGGCCAGATCAAGGGCGGGGTGCTCGACGGCCCGCTGGCTTTCGACAACGCCATCTCGGCGCAGGCGGCGGCGATCAAGCACATCGAATCGCCGGTGTCGGGGCAAGCCGACATCTTGATGGTGCCCGACCTCGAGAGCGGCAACATGCTGGCCAAGCAGCTCGAGTACCTGGCTGGGGCCACCGGCTCGGGCATCGTGCTCGGGGCGCGGGTGCCGATTGCGCTCACCAGCCGCGCCGATGGGGCCAACGCGCGCGTGGCCTCGGCGCTGCTGGGCTTATTGGTGGCCAACAACGCGCGCCGCCACCTGCCGCGTGAGGTTTGGAGCCGCTAAAGCCCGTGCTCACATGCCCAGCGAGCGCAGCAGTTCGTCGGTGTCGCTGTCGCCGCCGTCCGTCTTGGTTGTCTTGGCCGCCGCAGGCGTGGCCGCGTGCAGTGCGGCGGTCTGCTCCATGAGTTCGTCCGGGTTCGGGGCTTCCTGGGGCTCAAAATCGTACAGTCGCACAAACTCGGTGCGGTCGGTGGCAAGCTCTAGGTAAAAAATGTGGTTGCGTCCGGTGTAAAACGTGACGCGCCGCGCCTCCGGCTGGTCCAAGTGCGCATCCACACTCAGCACCACCTGCTTGCTCAGCACCAGCATCTTGGGCTGGCTCTGCGAAATGTGGGTGTGCAGTTCGCGCTGCACCTTGCTGGTGAAATCGCCCAGCACCTGGTTCATCAGCTCACCCATCACGTTGCCCACCTCGTCCGAGGTGTGCGAGTTGGCCAGCTCCGCCCGCGCCATGCCCATGCTCTGCAGGTAGCTGTGGTAGATCTCCAGCGCCGCCGGGGCGCTGAAGTTGAGGATCACCAGGCCCGAAAAGCCGCCGTCGAACAGCACGAAGCAGCCGATGTCGGGCTTGAGGCAGGTCTTGTGGATGCGCTGCACCATGCCCGAGTAGGTGATCGTGCTCTGCGTGGCCACACCCAGCACCTTGGTGACCGAGTTGCACAGGCTGGTCAACAAGTCTTCGGTATTGAAAACGACTTCGGTGCGGTGGACGGGGTTCATGGGGCAAAACGGTGGGGCGGTGTGGTGGATAGTGGCAATTGCCCTCAGGCACGCGCGCGCTGCAGCAGCATCGAATCGCCGTAGCTGAAAAAACGGTAACGCTGCGCCACCGCATGGCGGTACAAGGCCATCACGTGATCGTAACCGGCAAAGGCCGTCACCAACATCATCAGCGTGCTCTTGGGCAGATGAAAGTTGGTGATCAGCCGGTCCACCAGCGCGAATTCAAACCCCGGTGTGATGTAGAGCGCCGTGTCGCCACTGGCCGCGCCCGTGCGCGCCCAACTCTCGAGCGTGCGCACCGAGGTCGTGCCCACCGCCACCACGCGGCCGCCGCGAGCGCGCGCGTCGGCAATGGCTTGCTGGGTGGCCGCAGGCACCTCGTACCATTCGCTGTGCATCACATGCTCATGGATGTTCTCGCTCTTGCAGGGCACAAAGGTCCCGGCCCCGATGTGCAGCGTCACGCTGGCGCGCTGCACCCCGAGCCGCTCCAGCGCATCGAGTACGCCTTGATCAAAGTGCAGCGCCGCCGTCGGAGCCGCCACGGCACCGGGGCGCTGGGCAAACACGCTTTGGTAGCGCTCCTCGTCTTGTGCGTCATCCTCGTGCTCAATATAGGGCGGCAGCGGCACGTGCCCGTGCGCCGCCATCAGCGCATAAGGGTCTTGATCGAGCGCCAAGCGAAACAAAGTGCCCTCCTCGTCGGGCCAGCGCCCCAGCAGGGTGGCGCGGGCGGCCACCGAGCGGCCATCGCGCTGCCACAGGTGCAGCACCGTGCCTGCAGGCGGTTTCTTGCTCACCTTCAGGTGCGCCAGCACCTCGTGGCCAGCGCCCGGCAGCACGCGCTCGATCAGCAGCTCCAGCTTGCCGCCCGAGGGTTTCTCGCCATACAGACGCGCCTTCATCACCTGCGTGTCGTTGAAAACCAGCAGGTCGTGGGGGGCAAACAAAGCAGGCAGATCGCGGAAAATCCGATCCTGTGGCGGCAGGCGGGTGCCATCAAGCAAGCGCGCCGCGCTGCGCTCCGGCGTGGGGTGTTGCGCGATCAGCTCCGGTGGCAGGTGGTAATCGAAGTCGCTCAGCGTGAAAGCGCGCGAGGCGCCATGGGGTGCAGCTTGCATGGTGTGCTTGAGGGCCGGACAGGCCCGTTCCAAGTTGATAAGGGGTCTATTTTGCCGGGCTTTGGAGCGGGTGCACTGCCCTAGCCGACCTAGGAGGCTGGAGTGGGCGCAAAGGCGCAGCGTCGGTCCAGGCAAGTACAGGCGTAAGAGCCACCACGGGGGCTGCTCAGCGCCGTAGGGGGGGCAGAAGACGCCCGCACGAACCCAGGCCAGTGCAGGCAGGCGCTGGGGGTGCGCAAGCAGCGGAGCAGGGCATTTTTCGAAAAAACACCGAGGCTGCTTGACAGGGTCGAAAAACGTGCCATAATTCGAGGCTCTGCAGCAAACAACGGTGCCTAGGCAGTCCAGCAGCAACGCCTTGTGGCGTAAGTGCCGCTCTAGGACTTAAAGCTGAGTTGCGCAGAGGGTGTGGGTGGCATGAAGGCCAAGTCTTCAAGCTGTCCACGCAGCCTTCTCCAAGCCCTCAGAAAAAAGTTTTTGAGGATTTGGACAAGGTGCAGGAAACTGTGTCATAATACGAGGCTTCGCTGATCGCAGCGGGGTTGAGGCGCAAGGGGTTGAGGTTAGCGAGAGATTGCTGGCTGAGATTTCCGGAAGTGGTTGATCGTTAACAAGTTACAGCCGATAAGCGTGGGCGTTTGGATGTGGTTTTAAGTTGGGCAGTTCTTCGGAACATGTTCTTCGGAACGACAAAAAAACGCTCATGAGACAGTTTGGAGTGGAA
>Ga0207950_100133_pt1:0-25000 | contig 30704 bp, 16 predicted proteins | sample Subbio11_8B_AprC_FD_184814 | JGI IMG/M metagenome (GOLD analysis project Ga0207950, IMG submission 184814) | Serpentinite rock and fluid subsurface biosphere microbial communities from McLaughlin Reserve, California, USA - CR11_8B_AprC (SPAdes) | ecosystem: Environmental > Terrestrial >... | reverse complement strand
TCGGGGAGCTGGCAAATTAGCTTTGATCCGGAGATTTCCGAATGGGGAAACCCACCCGCAAGGGTATCGTGCACTGAATACATAGGTGCACGAGGCGAACCGAGTGAACTGAAACATCTAAGTAGCTCGAGGAAAAGACATCAACCGAGATTCCGAGAGTAGTGGCGAGCGAAATCGGAGGAGCCTGCTAGTGATAGCACGACACTTAACAGAACAGTCTGGAAAGGCTGGCCATAGTGGGTGAAAGCCCCGTATGTGAAAAGAGCCGTGTGGTACTAAGCTAGCGAAAAGTAGGGCGGGGCACGAGAAACCCTGTCTGAATATGGGGGGACCATCCTCCAAGGCTAAATACTCATCATCGACCGATAGTGAACAAGTACCGTGAGGGAAAGGCGAAAAGAACCCCGGGAGGGGAGTGAAATAGATCCTGAAACCACATGCTTACAAAAAGTCGGAGCCTGGAAACGGGTGACGGCGTACCTTTTGTATAATGGGTCAGCGACTTACATTCAGTGGCAAGCTTAACCGAATAGGGAAGGCGTAGGGAAACCGAGTCCGAATAGGGCGATTCAGTCGCTGGGTGTAGACCCGAAACCAAGTGATCTATCCATGGCCAGGATGAAGGTGCCGTAACAGGTACTGGAGGTCCGAACCCACTGGTGTTGCAAAACCAGGGGATGAGCTGTGGATAGGGGTGAAAGGCTAAACAAACTTGGAAATAGCTGGTTCTCTCCGAAAACTATTTAGGTAGTGCCTCAAGTATTACCGTCGGGGGTAGAGCACTGTTTAGGCTAGGGGGTCATGGCGACTTACCAAACCTATGCAAACTCCGAATACCGACGAGTACAGCTTGGGAGACAGAGCACCGGGTGCTAACGTCCGGACTCAAGAGGGAAACAACCCAGACCGCCAGCTAAGGTCCCTAAAATTGGCTAAGTGGGAAACGAAGTGGGAAGGCTATAACAGTCAGGATGTTGGCTTAGAAGCAGCCATCATTTAAAGAAAGCGTAATAGCTCACTGATCGAGTCGTCCTGCGCGGAAGATGTAACGGGGCTCAAGCCAGTTACCGAAGCTGCGGATGCACGAGCAATCGTGCGTGGTAGGAGAGCGTTCTGTAAGCCGTTGAAGGTGGGTTGTGAAGCCTGCTGGAGGTATCAGAAGTGCGAATGCTGACATGAGTAGCGTTAAAGCGGGTGAAAAGCCCGCTCGCCGTAAGCGCAAGGTTTCCTACGCAACGTTCATCGGCGTAGGGTGAGTCGGCCCCTAAGGCGAGGCAGAGATGCGTAGCTGATGGGAAACAGGTCAATATTCCTGTACCGACTGCAAGTGCGATGTGGGGACGGATCTTAATAGGTTATCCGGGTGTTGGAAGTCCCGGTTTAGGCAGAAGTAGGCGTTGGGTAGGCAAATCCGCCCAACATATACCGAGGCTGTCGATCGAGCGAACTTGTTCGTGAAGTAACCAAACGGGGTCCCAGGAAAAGCCACTAAGCTTCAGCTTGCAGTTGACCGTACCGCAAACCGACACTGGTGCGCGAGATGAGTATTCTCAGGCGCTTGAGAGAACTCGGGAGAAGGAACTCGGCAAATTGACACCGTAACTTCGGAAGAAGGTGTGCCCTGGTAGTGTGTAGAGAACATCGAAGCACGAAGGGGTTGCAAAAAATTGGTGGCTGCGACTGTTTACTAAAAACACAGCACTCTGCAAACACGAAAGTGGACGTATAGGGTGTGACGCCTGCCCGGTGCCGGAAGATTAATTGATGGGGTGCAAGCTCTTGATCGAAGTCCCGGTAAACGGCGGCCGTAACTATAACGGTCCTAAGGTAGCGAAATTCCTTGTCGGGTAAGTTCCGACCTGCACGAATGGCGTAACGATGGCCACGCTGTCTCCTCCCGAGACTCAGCGAAGTTGAAATGTTTGTGATGATGCAATCTCCCCGCGGAAAGACGGAAAGACCCCATGAACCTTTACTGTAGCTTTGTATTGGATTTTGAACGGATCTGTGTAGGATAGGTGGGAGGCTTTGAAGGGCGGATGCTAGTTCGCCTGGAGCCAACGTTGAAATACCACCCTGGTGCGTTTGAGGTTCTAACCTTGGTCCCTGAATCGGGACTGGGGACAGTGCATGGTAGGCAGTTTGACTGGGGCGGTCTCCTCCCAAAGCGTAACGGAGGAGTTCGAAGGTACGCTAGGTACGGTCGGACATCGTGCTAATAGTGCAATGGCATAAGCGTGCTTAACTGCGAGACTGACAAGTCGAGCAGATGCGAAAGCAGGACATAGTGATCCGGTGGTTCTGTATGGAAGGGCCATCGCTCAACGGATAAAAGGTACTCTGGGGATAACAGGCTGATACCGCCCAAGAGTTCATATCGACGGCGGTGTTTGGCACCTCGATGTCGGCTCATCTCATCCTGGGGCTGTAGCCGGTCCCAAGGGTATGGCTGTTCGCCATTTAAAGAGGTACGTGAGCTGGGTTTAAAACGTCGTGAGACAGTTTGGTCCCTATCTTCCGTGGGCGCTGCAGATTTGAGGAAGCCTGCTCCTAGTACGAGAGGACCGGAGTGGACGCACCTCTGGTGTACCGGTTGTCACGCCAGTGGCATCGCCGGGTAGCTATGTGCGGAAGAGATAACCGCTGAAAGCATCTAAGCGGGAAACTCGTTCCAAGATGAGATCTGCCGGGGCCTTGAGCCCCCTGAAGGGTCGTCGAAGACTACGACGTTGATAGGCAGGGTGTGTAAGCGCAGCAATGCGTTGAGCTAACCTGTACTAATTGCCCGTGCGGCTTGACCCTATAATTTTGAAGACACCATGCATCTAAGCAGGAATGTCTAAATAAACGTGTGCCGTAACCATCCGCTGCACTCACGCTCAAGCTCAAAATTTCGCTCAGCATGACCAGCCCAAAGCCCAAAGCTCCAAGCAAAGCATGCCAAACAATCAAAATCCGATTCGACTCTGTGAATCCCGCTGCGCTGCACCCAATCAGCAGCACAGCAACCAGTTATGCCTGACGACCATAGCCAGTCGGTCCCACCCCTTCCCATCCCGAACAGGACCGTGAAACGACTGCGCGCCAATGATAGTGCGGATTCCCGTGTGAAAGTAGGTCATCGTCAGGCTGTTATGTGTTTGGTTTCAGTCTGCGCCGCATCGGTGCGGCCTTGACACCAAGCTGAGAAACCTTGGCAACTGCGCTCGCAGCTGCCAAGGGCCTGCCTCAGGCAGGCCTTCTCCAAGCCCTCAGAAAAAAGTTTTTGAGGATTTGGACAAGGTGCAGGAAACTGTGTCATAATACGAGGCTTCGCTGATCGCAGCGGGGTTGAGGCGCAAGGGGTTGAGGTTAGCGAGAGATTGCTGGCTGAGATTTCCGGAAGTGGTTGATCGTTAACAAGTTACAGCCGATAAGCGTGGGCGTTTGGATGTGGTTTTAAGTTGGGCAGTTCTTCGGAACATGTTCTTCGGAACGACAAAAAAACGCTCATGAGACAGTTTGGAGTGGAAACACTTCAATTCCGTTGAATTGAGTAAATCAAGATCGAACTATAGAGTTTGATCCTGGCTCAGATTGAACGCTGGCGGCATGCCTTACACATGCAAGTCGAACGGTAGAGGGGCAACCCTTGAGAGTGGCGAACGGGTGAGTAATATATCGGAACGTGCCCAGTCGTGGGGGATAACGCAGCGAAAGCTGCGCTAATACCGCATACGATCTAAGGATGAAAGCGGGGGATCGCAAGACCTCGCGCGATTGGAGCGGCCGATATCAGATTAGGTAGTTGGTGGGGTAAAAGCCTACCAAGCCGACGATCTGTAGCTGGTCTGAGAGGACGACCAGCCACACTGGGACTGAGACACGGCCCAGACTCCTACGGGAGGCAGCAGTGGGGAATTTTGGACAATGGGCGCAAGCCTGATCCAGCAATGCCGCGTGCAGGACGAAGGCCTTCGGGTTGTAAACTGCTTTTGTACGGAGCGAAACGGTCTGGGTTAATACCCTGGGCTAATGACGGTACCGTAAGAATAAGCACCGGCTAACTACGTGCCAGCAGCCGCGGTAATACGTAGGGTGCGAGCGTTAATCGGAATTACTGGGCGTAAAGCGTGCGCAGGCGGTTTTGTAAGACAGGCGTGAAATCCCCGGGCTCAACCTGGGAATGGCGCTTGTGACTGCAAAGCTGGAGTGCGGCAGAGGGGGATGGAATTCCGCGTGTAGCAGTGAAATGCGTAGATATGCGGAGGAACACCGATGGCGAAGGCAATCCCCTGGGCCTGCACTGACGCTCATGCACGAAAGCGTGGGGAGCAAACAGGATTAGATACCCTGGTAGTCCACGCCCTAAACGATGTCAACTGGTTGTTGGTCCTTAGCTGGATCAGTAACGAAGCTAACGCGTGAAGTTGACCGCCTGGGGAGTACGGCCGCAAGGTTGAAACTCAAAGGAATTGACGGGGACCCGCACAAGCGGTGGATGATGTGGTTTAATTCGATGCAACGCGAAAAACCTTACCCACCTTTGACATGGCAGGAAGGCTTCAGAGATGAGGCTGTGCTCGAAAGAGAACCTGCACACAGGTGCTGCATGGCTGTCGTCAGCTCGTGTCGTGAGATGTTGGGTTAAGTCCCGCAACGAGCGCAACCCTTGCCATTAGTTGCTACGAAAGGGCACTCTAATGGGACTGCCGGTGACAAGCCGGAGGAAGGTGGGGATGACGTCAAGTCCTCATGGCCCTTATAGGTGGGGCTACACACGTCATACAATGGCCGGTACAAAGGGCAGCCAACCCGCGAGGGGGAGCCAATCCCATAAAGCCGGTCGTAGTCCGGATCGCAGTCTGCAACTCGACTGCGTGAAGTCGGAATCGCTAGTAATCGTGGATCAGCATGTCACGGTGAATACGTTCCCGGGTCTTGTACACACCGCCCGTCACACCATGGGAGCGGGTCTCGCCAGAAGTAGTTAGCCTAACCTGCAAAGGAGGGCGATTACCACGGCGGGGTTCGTGACTGGGGTGAAGTCGTAACAAGGTAGCCGTATCGGAAGGTGCGGCTGGATCACCTCCTTTCTGGAAAAAACCCAACGCGAGCCCATTTAGGCGCCCACACTTATCGGTTGTTTGAGTTAGTCGCCAGCGCTGCGCTCTGTCAAAAGAGAAAGAGCTCTGCACAAGCAAGCCGGTTGGCCGACTTGGGGTCTGTAGCTCAGCTGGTTAGAGCACCGTCTTGATAAGGCGGGGGTCGTTGGTTCGAGCCCAACCAGACCCACCAAGTACACTTAAGCGTCGGTCAAACAATAGTCTGTCCGGCGTGCAGGCGCAGTAAAAAGTGAGGGCGATGAGCATTGAGCATCACGCCAAGCGTGTGAGGGCGTCAGGCGAGGCGCGAGACCGTGCCGCATAGCAGCGCTATGCAAGCGGTTGAGCAACGAAGCATCACGCCCTCAGCGGGGGATTAGCTCAGCTGGGAGAGCACCTGCTTTGCAAGCAGGGGGTCGTCGGTTCGATCCCGTCATCCTCCACCAAACACCAAGGCTGTGCAGCAAAGCGCAGCGCCGTGGCGGCAGCCGCGGGTATCGGTTTCAACATCCAAGCGTTTGCCTAGGGCGAGTGTTTCGATGTTGATACTTTATCGACAAAACGCAGCGGGTGCGAGCCTGCTGCAACGGCTGTTCTTTAAAAATTCATAGAGTCGAATCAAAGTTGTGGGTATGCGGCGTCGCAAGACGTGACGTGTGCCGACAACGATTTTGATTGCGTCAAAGCGAATTCAATTTTGAAGCGAGAGTTTCAAGCGGATTGGATACGGCATAACGCGTCAGGTGCGAGACCTGACAGACATTCCTTGATGCTGTGCTGCGATTTGCTGCGGTGCTGAGCTGACTGCTTCGGTGGTTGGTGGGGTGCGGTGGCAGACTTCAAAGTTATAGGGTCAAGTGAATAAGAGCATGTGGTGGATGCCTTGGCGATGATAGGCGACGAAGGACGTGATAGCCTGCGATAAGCTTCGGGGAGCTGGCAAATTAGCTTTGATCCGGAGATTTCCGAATGGGGAAACCCACCCGCAAGGGTATCGTGCACTGAATACATAGGTGCACGAGGCGAACCGAGTGAACTGAAACATCTAAGTAGCTCGAGGAAAAGACATCAACCGAGATTCCGAGAGTAGTGGCGAGCGAAATCGGAGGAGCCTGCTAGTGATAGCACGACACTTAACAGAACAGTCTGGAAAGGCTGGCCATAGTGGGTGAAAGCCCCGTATGTGAAAAGAGCCGTGTGGTACTAAGCTAGCGAAAAGTAGGGCGGGGCACGAGAAACCCTGTCTGAATATGGGGGGACCATCCTCCAAGGCTAAATACTCATCATCGACCGATAGTGAACAAGTACCGTGAGGGAAAGGCGAAAAGAACCCCGGGAGGGGAGTGAAATAGATCCTGAAACCACATGCTTACAAAAAGTCGGAGCCTGGAAACGGGTGACGGCGTACCTTTTGTATAATGGGTCAGCGACTTACATTCAGTGGCAAGCTTAACCGAATAGGGAAGGCGTAGGGAAACCGAGTCCGAATAGGGCGATTCAGTCGCTGGGTGTAGACCCGAAACCAAGTGATCTATCCATGGCCAGGATGAAGGTGCCGTAACAGGTACTGGAGGTCCGAACCCACTGGTGTTGCAAAACCAGGGGATGAGCTGTGGATAGGGGTGAAAGGCTAAACAAACTTGGAAATAGCTGGTTCTCTCCGAAAACTATTTAGGTAGTGCCTCAAGTATTACCGTCGGGGGTAGAGCACTGTTTAGGCTAGGGGGTCATGGCGACTTACCAAACCTATGCAAACTCCGAATACCGACGAGTACAGCTTGGGAGACAGAGCACCGGGTGCTAACGTCCGGACTCAAGAGGGAAACAACCCAGACCGCCAGCTAAGGTCCCTAAAATTGGCTAAGTGGGAAACGAAGTGGGAAGGCTATAACAGTCAGGATGTTGGCTTAGAAGCAGCCATCATTTAAAGAAAGCGTAATAGCTCACTGATCGAGTCGTCCTGCGCGGAAGATGTAACGGGGCTCAAGCCAGTTACCGAAGCTGCGGATGCACGAGCAATCGTGCGTGGTAGGAGAGCGTTCTGTAAGCCGTTGAAGGTGGGTTGTGAAGCCTGCTGGAGGTATCAGAAGTGCGAATGCTGACATGAGTAGCGTTAAAGCGGGTGAAAAGCCCGCTCGCCGTAAGCGCAAGGTTTCCTACGCAACGTTCATCGGCGTAGGGTGAGTCGGCCCCTAAGGCGAGGCAGAGATGCGTAGCTGATGGGAAACAGGTCAATATTCCTGTACCGACTGCAAGTGCGATGTGGGGACGGATCTTAATAGGTTATCCGGGTGTTGGAAGTCCCGGTTTAGGCAGAAGTAGGCGTTGGGTAGGCAAATCCGCCCAACATATACCGAGGCTGTCGATCGAGCGAACTTGTTCGTGAAGTAACCAAACGGGGTCCCAGGAAAAGCCACTAAGCTTCAGCTTGCAGTTGACCGTACCGCAAACCGACACTGGTGCGCGAGATGAGTATTCTCAGGCGCTTGAGAGAACTCGGGAGAAGGAACTCGGCAAATTGACACCGTAACTTCGGAAGAAGGTGTGCCCTGGTAGTGTGTAGAGAACATCGAAGCACGAAGGGGTTGCAAAAAATTGGTGGCTGCGACTGTTTACTAAAAACACAGCACTCTGCAAACACGAAAGTGGACGTATAGGGTGTGACGCCTGCCCGGTGCCGGAAGATTAATTGATGGGGTGCAAGCTCTTGATCGAAGTCCCGGTAAACGGCGGCCGTAACTATAACGGTCCTAAGGTAGCGAAATTCCTTGTCGGGTAAGTTCCGACCTGCACGAATGGCGTAACGATGGCCACGCTGTCTCCTCCCGAGACTCAGCGAAGTTGAAATGTTTGTGATGATGCAATCTCCCCGCGGAAAGACGGAAAGACCCCATGAACCTTTACTGTAGCTTTGTATTGGATTTTGAACGGATCTGTGTAGGATAGGTGGGAGGCTTTGAAGGGCGGATGCTAGTTCGCCTGGAGCCAACGTTGAAATACCACCCTGGTGCGTTTGAGGTTCTAACCTTGGTCCCTGAATCGGGACTGGGGACAGTGCATGGTAGGCAGTTTGACTGGGGCGGTCTCCTCCCAAAGCGTAACGGAGGAGTTCGAAGGTACGCTAGGTACGGTCGGACATCGTGCTAATAGTGCAATGGCATAAGCGTGCTTAACTGCGAGACTGACAAGTCGAGCAGATGCGAAAGCAGGACATAGTGATCCGGTGGTTCTGTATGGAAGGGCCATCGCTCAACGGATAAAAGGTACTCTGGGGATAACAGGCTGATACCGCCCAAGAGTTCATATCGACGGCGGTGTTTGGCACCTCGATGTCGGCTCATCTCATCCTGGGGCTGTAGCCGGTCCCAAGGGTATGGCTGTTCGCCATTTAAAGAGGTACGTGAGCTGGGTTTAAAACGTCGTGAGACAGTTTGGTCCCTATCTTCCGTGGGCGCTGCAGATTTGAGGAAGCCTGCTCCTAGTACGAGAGGACCGGAGTGGACGCACCTCTGGTGTACCGGTTGTCACGCCAGTGGCATCGCCGGGTAGCTATGTGCGGAAGAGATAACCGCTGAAAGCATCTAAGCGGGAAACTCGTTCCAAGATGAGATCTGCCGGGGCCTTGAGCCCCCTGAAGGGTCGTCGAAGACTACGACGTTGATAGGCAGGGTGTGTAAGCGCAGCAATGCGTTGAGCTAACCTGTACTAATTGCCCGTGCGGCTTGACCCTATAATTTTGAAGACACCATGCATCTAAGCAGGAATGTCTAAATAAACGTGTGCCGTAACCATCCGCTGCACTCACGCTCAAGCTCAAAATTTCGCTCAGCATGACCAGCCCAAAGCCCAAAGCTCCAAGCAAAGCATGCCAAACAATCAAAATCCGATTCGACTCTGTGAATCCCGCTGCGCTGCACCCAATCAGCAGCACAGCAACCAGTTATGCCTGACGACCATAGCCAGTCGGTCCCACCCCTTCCCATCCCGAACAGGACCGTGAAACGACTGCGCGCCAATGATAGTGCGGATTCCCGTGTGAAAGTAGGTCATCGTCAGGCTGTTATGATGAAACCCCGAGTCAGGTGCAAACCCGATTCGGGGTTTTCTTTATTGTGTCTGCTCTCATCATGTTAAGCTACACCCGCGCCGCCCAACTGCCCGATTTGCTGCGTCAACGCATCCTGATCCTTGACGGTGCCATGGGCACCATGATTCAGCGCTTTCGCTTGAACGAATCGCAGTATCGCGGCCACGGTGGGCCAGCGCTCGCGCCCGAAATGCGCGCCCGCCTCGAGGCCTTGCCCCAAGAAGTCAAGGGCAACAACGAACTGCTCAGCCTCACCCGCCCGGATGTGATCGCGCAAATCCACGCCGGCTACTTGGCAGCGGGTGCCGATATCATCGAAACCAACACCTTCGGCGCGACCTCGGTGGCGCAGGACGATTACGGCATGGCCGACTGGGCACGCGAGATGAACCGGGCCTCTGCGCGGCTGGCGCGTCAGGCTTGCGATCGCTATTCCAGCCCGGCACAGCCCCGGTTTGTCGCTGGTGCGCTCGGGCCTACGCCCAAGACCGCAAGCATCAGCCCGGATGTGAACGACCCCGGGGCGCGCAACGTGAGTTTCGACGAGTTGGTGCAGGCCTATGCCGAGCAAACGCTGGCGCTGATGGAAGGTGGGGTCGATTTGCTCTTGGTCGAGACGATTTTCGACACCCTCAACGCCAAAGCGGCGCTGTTTGCGATCGAATCGTGTTTCGAGCAAACCGGTGAGTGTTTGCCGATCGTCATCAGCGGCACCGTTACCGACGCCTCGGGGCGCTTGCTCAGCGGGCAGACGGTGGGCGCTTTCTGGGCCAGCGTGCGCCATGTGCAGCCTTTGGCGGTCGGGCTCAATTGCGCTTTAGGGGCGGCTTTGATGAAGCCCTACATTCAGGAATTGGCGCGCCTGGCTCCCGAAACCTTTATTTGCTGCTATCCGAATGCGGGTTTGCCCAACCCCATGAGCGAGACCGGCTTTGATGAAACTCCGGAGGTGACGTCGCGCCTGCTGCACGAATTTGCAGCCGAAGGACTGGTCAACATCGTCGGCGGTTGCTGTGGCACCACGGCCGAGCACATTGAGGCCATCGCGGCGGCGGTGCGTTACCAGCCGCCGCGCCCGGGTTGGTTGCGGGTATGATTCCCGCATGGACATGGCAGTTTTGCGGTTGGAAAAGGTCGATGCCTTGCTGCGCCAGGCGGGTGTGGCGCTGGCACCTCCCACGCAAGTGGGGGAGACCCATTACCTCCAATCGGTGCTCGATGCGCTCTGCGATCTGTCCTCGACCGATCCCCTGACCGGGGTGATGAATCGGCGCGCATTCTTGACTGTGCTGGAACAGGAACTGGACCGGGTGACGCGCGGCGGTGAGTATGCGCTGTTGCTGGCCGTGGACATCGACCATTTCAAGCGCATCAATGACAGCTACGGGCACCCGGCGGGCGACCTGGTGTTGCGCGAGGTGACACAGCGCTTGCGCGACGCAGTGCGCCCAATGGACGACGTGGCACGCATCGGTGGCGAGGAGTTTGCCGTGTTGTGCCCAAGCTGTCCGCCCTCCTTCGCCATGGCTGTGGCGCAGCGGGCGCGAGCGGCCATCGAAGCGACACCGATCGCCTTGCCGGGGCTGGTGCCGTTCGCAGTAACGGTCAGCGTAGGCGGTGCCTTTGCTTTGCCTTGGGTCAAGGGCATGCTGGCGGACTGGATGGCGCGCGCCGACCGGCAGCTGTACCGTGCCAAGCAGGAGGGACGCAATTGTGTGCGCCTAGAGCCGGTGTTGAGCGCCGACGTGAGCGCAGAAGAAAAAGGGCTGCTGTTTGGCTGGACTGGTGCCGATGAACAGGTGGCAGGCCACGGCCAGAGCGCCCAATGAATCAGGAAAATTCGAACATGACCGACACCAAATCCCAGCACGCACCCGGCACAGAGGCATCGGGCGTGCTGCTGCATCCGGTCAAGGGCAAGGTGATCGCAGTCACGAGCGGCAAGGGCGGTGTGGGCAAAACCTTTGTCTCGGCCAATCTGGCCGCGGCGCTGACGCGGCGGGGGCTCAAGGTGCTGGTGCTCGACGCCGACTTGGGTCTGGCCAACTTGGACGTGGTGCTCAATCTGTACCCTAAACTGACCTTGCACGATGTATTCACCGGCAAGTGTGCGCTCGAGGACGCGATCATCAAGGCGCCGGGTGGCTTTGCGGTGTTGTTGGCCGGCTCAGGGCTGGTGGAGTACTCGCGCCTGACACCCGAAGTACGCGATGATTTTCTGCGCCTGATGGCCGATGTGGTGCCGCGCTACGACGTGGTGCTGCTCGACACCGGTGCCGGCATCTCCGACGTGGTGTTGTTTGCCCTGTCCTTGGCCTCCGAGGTGCTGCTGGTGGCCACGCCCGAGCCGACTTCGCTCACCGATGCCTACGCCACCATCAAGGTGCTGAGCATGCAACAGCGGCGCCAGCGCATCCGCTTGCTGGTCAACCAGTCGGCGCGCCCGGGCGACGGCAAGGCAATCACGGCGCAGTTGCAGGCGGTGCTCAACCGCTTTGTCGGCACCGTGCCCGGGGCCAACGCCACAGCCAAGGGCTTGCCGGTGGTGCGCTTGCACCATGTGGGCGACATCCCGATCGACCAAGCGGTGAAGGATGCAGTGATGCGCAGGCAGTTGCTGCTGCTGCACACCCCGGGCGCACCGGCCAGCGTGGCGATCGGGCAGATCGCCGCGCGGCTAGAAGAGACGGTCATCCGCGCCGACGAGGCCGTTTAAGGGGTGACGGGTGCCGCTGAAGAATCTACTTGGTTTTTCATGGGCAGCGGCACTTTGGATGCCAAAATAGGGCCTCTGTCATCCCCTCACCCGCACTCAGGAGCAAACACAATGGCCTTCAGATTCAAATCCCGATCCACCGGCGACGTGGTGATGCTGGAGCACAATGCCAAGCAGTTGCTTCAAATCCTAGGCAAGGAGCCCACCGGCCCCGGCATTTTGCTGGTCGAGCAGATGCCGGCCGCGATTGAAGCCATCAAGGCCGCTGTGGCGCACGAAGAAGCCGAGTACGAGCGCAAGAAACAGGAGGCGATCGAAAAGGGTGAGTACGTGCCCGACCCAGATCGCGTGAGCTTGCGCACCCGCGTGGGTCCTTTCTTGGAGATGCTGAAACACTGCATGGCCGAAAAGACCGAAGTGGTCTGGGGCGTTTGAGGCCAAAGGTCAAAAAGCTCGCCGCGCCCCAAAAACCAGTCGCCGCCTGAAGCCCCAAGGCGTGAACCGCCACCCCGCCGCCCCCGGTAGGGCCGGCGTGGGGGTGGCATGGGTTGGCGCAGCCTACCCTCAGATCAATCCGCGAACTGCCCCGCGGCTTCGATCACGGTGCGCAGCTGGTTGATTTGACTGGTCACGAAAGCGCGGTGCCCTTCGGGGGTGACGCGGTTGTCGGTGGCCACCAAGGCGCCCAAGGCGTTTTGGCGCTGGATGAAGGTCGGGTCGCGCAGGGCGGCGCGCATGGCGGCGTTGAGGCGCTGTGTTATGGCCGGCGGCGTGCCGCGCGGCGCATAGAGCCCGTGCCAGATGGTGAGGTTGAAGTTGCGCAAGCCCATCTCTTGCAGCGTTGGGTAGTGGCGCAAGGTGGGGTGGTCGTTGAGGCGCTGCGCGGTGGTCACGGCAAAGGCCTTGATGCGCCCGGCCTCGATCTGGCTCACGGTGTTGGTGGTCTGGTCGCACATGACATCGACTTGGCCACCCATGAGGGCGGTCATGGCCGGCGCCGTGCCACCAAAGGGGATGGTGGTCATGGCCTGCTGCAAGCCCATGGCGTGCTGCCACATCAGGCCGCAGATATGCGAAGCCGAACCCAAGCCAGCGTGAGCCAAATTGAGGCGGCCGGCGTTGGCGCGGATGTGGTTTTCAAAGTCGCGGTAGGTGTTGGCCGGCAGCTGCGGCTTGCCCACCAGCGTCATCGGCACGTCGTTGATGATGCCCAGGTATTCAAAATCTTGCAGCGCGTTGAAGGGCAGGCGGCGGTACAGGCTGGCGGTGCTGGCCATGCCGATGTGCCAGACCAGCAGGGTGTGGCCGTCCGGCGCAGCGCGTGCCACCCGCCCGGCCCCGATGGTGCCACCGGCCCCGGCGGCGTTTTCGACCACGATGCTGGCGTTGCCCAGGTGCGGCCGCATGGCTTCGGCCAGTTGGCGCGCCACCGTGTCGGTGGGGCCGCCGGCTGCAAAGGGCACGACAATGGTGATGGGGCGGCTGGGGAAATCCTGCGCCATGGCGCCGGCCATGGCGGTGGCCGCCAAGGCGAAGGTCAACAGTTTTTTCATGAATGTGTCTCCGAAAAATAAGGACAGCGCATGTTAGCGTAGGCGCAGGGCATTGGCATGCGCAGAACTACGTAGCCTCATGGCTTCTGAAGCCAAAATGTTGTGCAATCAGGGACTGCCATCGCCATTAAAGGGCAGGCCAAAGCGCACCGTGACGCGCAGCCCGCGGCGTTGTGCGCGCGCCGGAAAGCTGTCTTCGAGCTGCAGCGTGGCTTGGTGCTGGGTGGCGATTTCTTGCACGATGGCCAAGCCCAGTCCAGAGCCATCGACGTTGGTGCCCAGGGCGCGGTAAAAGGGCTCCAGCACCAGGGCGCGCTCGGCTTGCGGGATGCCGGGCCCGTCGTCTTCGACTTGCAGCATCTGCACGCCGCTGTAGCGGTCGAACAGCACGCGCACCGTGACCACGCCACCCGCCGGGGTGTAGCGCAGGGCGTTGTCGATCAGGTTGCGCACCAGTTCGCTGATCAGGGTGGGGTTGCCTTGCAGCAGGCAGCCGGCGGGCATCTGGGTCGGGCCTTCATAGCCCAGATCGATCGAGCGCTCGAGGGCGCGTGGCACGGCGTCTTCGAGCGCCTCGGTGACGGTTTCGGCCAAGTCGAAGGGGACTTTGGCCAAGCTGCGGCCACTGGTTTCGGCCCGCGCCAGGGCCAGCAACTGGTTCACGGTGTGGGTGGCGCGCATGCTGGATTTGGCGATTTGCTGCAGCGAGCGTTGGATGTCGCCGTCGTCGGGGTGGCGCGCTTGTTGCGCCATTTCGGCCTGCATGCGCAGCCCTGCCAGCGGGGTTTTGAGCTGGTGCGCGGCATCGGCCAAAAAACGCTTCTGGTTGCTGACCGAGGCCTTGAGGCGCAGCAGTAGGTCGTTGATCGACGACACCAGCGGCGCCACCTCTTGCGGCACCTGCTCTTCGTCGAGCGGGCTGAGGTCGTCGGGGCGGCGCTCTCGGATGCGCCGCTCAAGGTCGTTGAGCGGGCGGATGCCGCGCACCAGCGCCAGCCACACCAGCAGCACCGCCAGCGGCAGTATGACGAACTGTGGCACCATCACGCCTTTGATGATTTCGGTGGCGAGCATGGCGCGTTTGCCGCGCGTTTCGGCCACTTGCAGCAGCACCCGTTGCGGCGTTTCGTGCCCGCGCACCACCCAGGTGTAGGCCACGCGCACCGGTTCGCCGCGCAGCACGTCGTCGCGCAAATACAGGGTGCCGCTGGGAGCCGAACGGGCCGCCGCGCGCTCAAAATCGGGCAGCGGAAAGGTGGGTTCGCCGCTGACCAGATGCCCTTCGGCATCGAGTACTTGGTAGAAGATGCGGTCGGTGTCGTCGGCGCGCAGCAGATCGCGGGCTTGGGCGCCGAGCTCGAAGCGCACCACCGCGTCTTCGACGGTGACAAACTGCGCCAAGGCCTGCAAGTTGAACTCCAGCGCCCGGTCGTAGGGTTTGCTGGCTATGCCTTGGGCCACCAGCCAGGTGAGCGCCAGCGACAGCGGCCACAGCAGCAGCAGCGGCGTCAGCATCCAGTCGAGGATTTCACCAAACAAGCTGCGCTGCTCGCGCGGGAACAGGCCAAAGGGGGTGCCGGAGGCGGTCTCTGGCGCCGTGTCCACCGGCGCCAGCGGAGGCGCTTCAGCCAGGGATTTTTTCAAGGCAGTACCCCAGCCCGCGCACGGTGGCGATGCGGATCGGGCCTTTTTCGATCTTTTTGCGCAGCCGGTGGATATAGACCTCGATGGCGTTGTTGCTCACCTCTTCGCCCCACTCGCACAGGCGATCGACCAACTGGTCTTTGCTGACCAGGCGGCCGGCGCGTTGCAGCAGCACCTCGAGCAGCCCGAGCTCGCGCGCCGACAGCTCGACCATTTTGCCGTCGATGCTGGCCACGCGGCCGGCTTGGTCGTAGGTCAGCGGGCCGTGCCGAATCAGGCTCGAGGCCACGCCGCAGCCGCGGCGCACCAAGGCGCGCACGCGCGCTTCGAGCTCTTGCAGGGCAAAGGGTTTGGCCATGTAGTCGTCGGCACCGAGGTCGAGGCCGCGCACGCGCTCTTCCACGCTGTCGGCGGCGGTGAGGATCAGCACCGGCAGCGCCGAGCCGCGCCCGCGCAGGCGTTTGAGCACCTCCAGCCCATGCATTCGTGGCAGCCCCAAATCGAGGATCAGCAGATCGAACTCGGTGTTGGTCATGAGGGCGGCATCGGCTTCGCTGCCACTGGTGACGTGGTCCACGGCGGCGCCGGTGCCGCGCAGGGTGCGCAGCAATCCGTCGGCCAGCACCTGGTCGTCTTCGGCGATGAGAATGCGCATGGTTGGGGTCTCGTGCCGGGTTGGGGGGATGAAATAGGGCGGCAAGGTGATGGCCGATCGACTGCGATGGATTTTAGGCTGCGGCGCCGCGGCGGGCAAGATATTTGAGGTGCCAGCCCCGACAAGCAGCCGCGGCGTGGTTAAACTGGCAGGCATTGGGGGGGCCTGTGGGCCTGCCGGTTTAGCGGGCGTTCGCCCATCCTTTTTTGGAGATTCGTCTATGAGTTCGAGCACCAAGGCAGCAGACAACGACAAAGCCAAGGCCCTGCAGGCGGCGCTGGCGCAAATCGACAAGCAGTTCGGCAAGGGCACGATCATGCGCTTGGGCGAGGGCGAGGTCGTGGCCGACATCCAAGTGTGCTCGACCGGTTCGCTGGGGCTGGATGTGGCGCTGGGCGTGGGCGGGCTGCCGCGCGGGCGGGTGATCGAAATCTACGGCCCCGAGAGCTCGGGCAAGACCACGCTGACGCTGCAAGTGATCGCCGAGATGCAAAAAATCGGCGGCACCTGCGCCTTCATCGACGCCGAGCACGCGCTGGATGCGCAGTATGCGCAAAAACTGGGCGTGAATTTGCAAGAGTTGCTCATCAGCCAGCCAGACACCGGCGAGCAGGCGCTGGAGATCGTCGATGCGCTGGTGCGCTCGGGAGCGGTCGATCTGATCGTGGTCGATTCGGTGGCTGCGCTCACGCCCAAGGCCGAGATCGAGGGCGATATGGGCGACAGCCTGCCCGGGCTGCAGGCGCGGCTGATGAGCCAGGCTTTGCGCAAGCTCACCGCCACGATCAAGAAAACCAACTGCATGGTGATTTTCATCAACCAGATTCGGATGAAGATCGGCGTCATGTTCGGCAGCCCCGAGACCACCACCGGCGGCAACGCGCTCAAGTTTTATGCCTCGGTGCGGCTCGACATCCGGCGCACCGGCTCGATCAAGAAGGGCGAAGACGTGATCGGCTCCGAGACCAAGGTCAAGGTGGTGAAAAACAAGGTGGCGCCGCCCTTCAAAACCGCCGAGTTCGACATTCTGTACGGCGAAGGCATCAGCCGCCTGGGCGAGATCGTGGACCTCGGGGTGCTGCACAAGGTGGTGGACAAGTCCGGGGCTTGGTACGCGTACGGCGGCGAAAAAATCGGCCAAGGGCGCGAGAATTCGCGCGAGTTTTTGCGCGAGAACCCGGCGCTGGCGCGCGAGATCGAAAACAAAATCCGCGCGCTGCTGGCGGTGCCGCAGCGCGAGTCGGTGCCGACCGGCGAGGTGCCGTTCGAGGCCGACTGATCGGTTGGTCTAATTCAGGCGTTGCAAGGCCGGCCCCGTGGTGGCGATGTCCCTGAAGGCGCGGGCGCTGCGTGCGCTGGCGCAGCGCGAGCACAGCCGCCTCGAGCTGGCGCGCAAATTGCAACCCCACGCCGATGCGGAGCACCCGCCGGCCGCGTTGGAGGCCCTGCTCGACGAGCTGCAGGCGCAGGGCTGGCTGAGCGATGCGCGCTTTGCCGAGGCCTTGAGCCGCAACCGCGCCGAGCGCCAAGGGGTGGCGCGCATCCGCGCCGAGCTGCGCCAGCGTGGGGTGGATGCGGGGCAGGTGGAGCGCGCCACCGCCGTGCTGGCCGCGACCGAGGCCGAGCGGGCGCAGCAGGTGTGGCAAAAAAAGTTTGGCCAGCCTGCGCGCGATGCCGCCGAGCGTGCGCGCCAGATTCGTTTTTTGCTTGGGCGCGGCTTTGACACCGGTTTGGCCTGCCGCGTGGTGCCCAAGCCGCAGCCACGCGCGGCAGGGCAGCAAGAAAACCCTGAAGAGGGCGGCCTTGAGGAAGGCCTGTGATCAGCCGCCGCTGCGTGTGCGGCGCTGGCGCACGGCGGCGGCCAGTTCGTGCAGCAGCGGCACGGTGTGCTCAAACCCCAGGCAGGCGTCGGTGAGCGAGACGCCGTGGCGCAGCGCTTGCCCGGGCACGATGTCTTGCCGCCCTTCGTGCAGGTGGCTCTCGATCATCAGGCCCATGATGCGCTGCTCGCCGGCAGCCACTTGGGCCGCGACGTCGGCACCGACCTCGAGTTGGCGCTGCGGCTGTTTGCGGCTGTTGGCGTGCGAGCAGTCGATCATCAGCTGCTCGCGCAGGCCGGCGGCGCGCAGGCGCGCGCAGGCAGCAGCCACGTCGGCGGCGCTGTAGTTGGGCTGGGGGCCGCCGCGCAAAATCACGTGGCAGTCGGCGTTGCCACGGGTCTCGAAGATCGCCGCTAGTCCCATCTTGGTCATGCCCATGAAGGCGTGCGCGGCGGCGGCGGCCTGCAGCGCATCGACCGCCACTTGCACCCCGCCGTCGGTGCCGTTCTTGAAGCCCACCGGGCAGCTCAGGCCGCTGGCGAGTTGGCGGTGGCTCTGGCTCTCGGTCGTGCGCGCGCCGATCGCGCCCCAGGTCACCAAATCGCTGATGTACTGCGGCGAGAGCAGATCGAGGAACTCGGTGCCCACCGGCAGACCCAACGCCAAGATGTCGAGCAGCAACTGGCGCGCGCGCTCCAGCCCTTCGTTGATGGCAAAACTGCCGTCGAGGTGCGGGTCGTTGATGTAGCCCTTCCAGCCCACGGTGGTGCGCGGTTTCTCGAAATAGACCCGCATCACCAGCAGCAGCTCGCCTTCCAGCGCCGCCGCCTCGCCCTGCAGCAGGCGCGCGTATTCGAGCGCTTGGTCGTGGTCGTGGATCGAGCACGGGCCCACGATCACCAGCAGCCGGTCGTCGTGCCCACGCAGCAGGCGCGCGATGGCCGCGCGGCTGCGCTCGACCAAGGTCGCGCTGGCCTCGGGCAGCGGCAGCCACTCTTGCAGCAGCGCCGGCGTGATCAGCGGGCGCACAGCGGCGATGCGCAGGTCGTCGATGCGGGTGTGGTCCAAGGTGGCGGGCCGGGCGTGGGTGGGGACGTGGGTCATGGGCGGTGCATGGATAGAAGTCAAAGCGGAAGGCAAGCGTAGGAAATGCTCGTGGCAGCTGGCTATACTGCGCGGGTCTTGGCTAGATTTAGCCGCATTTTGTTCAAAACAAGGCCGTTGGGTAGCGTATGCACAACATCGAACTGTACGACAAACATGACCACCGCTTCATTTTGCTCAACGAGAGCGATCCGGGGCAAGAAGACGGTGTGCGCTCGAACCAATACCTGGTGCAGCACGGCAACGCCGGCGCGTTGCTGGACCCGGGTGGCTTTGGCGTCATGCCGCGCGTGCTCACCGAGCTGCTGCGCTACGGCGCGCCGGACCAGATCAAGGCCATCATCCTATCGCACCAAGACCCGGACATCGTGGGTGGGATCGCCACGTGGCTCGAACTGACCACGGCCCCAGTGTACATCTCGCGCATCTGGACCCGCTTCGTGCCGCATTACGGCATCGAGGAGATGGGGCGCTTCATCGGCGTGCCCGACTCGGGCATGTCGCTGACGCTGGCGCCGGGCTTTGAGCTCGAGCTGGTGCCGGCGCATTTTCTGCACTCCGAAGGCCAGATCAACGTCTATGACCCGCTGGCCAAGGTCTTGTTCAGCGGTGACATCGGCGCCGCCATGATGCCCAACGACGACGACGTACCCTTTGTCGATGACTTCGCCGCCCATCTGCCGCACATCGTCGGTTTTCACCGCCGCTACATGTGCGGCAACCGCGCCGCCCGCAATTGGGTGCAGCGCGTGCGCCAGCTCGACATCCATATGCTGGCGCCCCAGCACGGCCCGATTTATCGCGGTGCCGCCGTCCCGGCTTTTCTCGACTGGTTCGAGCAACTGCAATGCGGCATGGATCTGTTGCCCGAAATCTTGGCCGAGGTCGAGCTGTGAACGCGGCCGCGCCGCCACCGCAGCCGGCCAGCATTGCGGAGCTGCGGTTGTATGTGTTGCAACGCTTTGCCGCCTTGCTCGAAGGCCAGATGCGCACCCAAGCCCTGAGCAACGCGATCTCGCAGATGGTCGCTGGGGTGCAGAGCGACGTGATGCTCAATCTGCGCCAGACCTTGGCAGCACTGGAGCCGATCGACATGCCCGAGGCCAGCCGGGGCCCCTTGCTGGCCGGGATCGAGCAGGCCTTGCAGCGCTGCAGCAACCTCGAGGCGGCGCTGCCGCTGCTGGTGCAGGCGCGGCAAAGGCGCGGCGCCGACAACCGCAGCGACTTGCGCAGCATTTTGCTGCGCTTTGACGACACGGCGCAAAAGCTGTCCGGGACCCTGGTGCAGAAAGACCTGCTCGAGCGCCAGAGTGCGGTGCTGGAGCAGATCATCCTCTCGCACGAAAACGTGACCCAGTGGAAGCTGTTCGTGCAAAACATCTTGTGCAGCTTCCAGCGCATCTTTCCGTTTCAGTTTTTCTTCATCGCCTTTAGCGAGGGGCACGGGCTGTCGCTCAACCTCTACTACGTGGGCAACCCGAGCGCCGAGAACAAGCAGCTGGCGCGTGAGCGCCTGACCCAGCAGATGCTGCACGAGTTGCGCTTGCCATCCGACAGTGCCGTCGATATCGAGGAGTTCGAAATCGAGCCGATGGAGCCACAAAAACCGATCGACGACGTCGAGATGATCACGGTGGCGGTGCCCGAAATCCACAACCTCAACCTCGCGGGCCTGCTCGGGGTGGCCTATGCCAGCGCCCACCACCCCGAGCCACAGGAGATCGCCATCATCCGCTCGATTCTGGCGGTGATGGTGATGGTGGTGGGTTCGAGCAAGGCGCTCGGGCGCACCCTGTCGGAGCTGGAGTACTACTCGACCCACGACCCGCTGACCGGCTTGCACAACCGGCGCTATTTCAGCGAAATGCTCGATTACGAGGTCGGGCGCTCGACGCGCCACCAGCACGAGTTCTCGCTCCTGATGCTGGATTTGGACGATTTCAAAGACGTCAACGACACCTGGGGCCACCCGTGTGGCGACCAGGTGCTGCGCCGCATCGCCGAATGCCTGCTGCTCGAGACCCGCAAGGGCGACTTGACCGCGCGCTTGGGCGGTGATGAGTTCATCCTGATGCTGACCGAAACCGGGGCCGCCGGTGCCCAAGTGGCGGCCGACAAACTGCGCGAACGCCTCAAGGGCATCAGCTACACGGCGCCCGACGGCAAGGGCTTTCACGTCACAACCTCGGTCGGGGTCGTGACCTTTCCCCACGATGCCGACACTGTGTCCGATTTGATGGCTGGCGTGGACATGGGCCTGTACCGCGCCAAGGCCCAGGGCAAGGATGGCGTCGGCACCATGCAGGCCGTGGGCGCGCAGGTGCGCCACAACCGCTTGACGCGCGATCTGGTGGAAAAGCTGCGGCTGGCCCTGAAAGAAGACCGGGTGCGGCCGTTTTTCCAACCGATTTATTCCGGCAGCGGCGAGTTGTACGCCTACGAAACGCTGGCGCGCCTGCACGAGCCCGATGGCCAGACCATCTCGGCCGGGGCCTTTATTGAAACCATCGAAAAATACGGCGTGGGGCGCGAGCTGGACCGCGCCGTGGTCGGCCACGCGCTGCACGCCTTGAAACAGCGCATGCTGGCAGGCAAAGCGCCAGTCAAACTGTTCATCAACCTGTCGGTGCAGGAGCTGCAGGGGCGCGGGGTGGTCGGCTATGCCGAGCAGCTGTGCGCCGAGCTGCAGATTCCCCCCGGCACCCTGGTGTTCGAGTTGCTCGAGCGCGACGCCATCGGTGACATGACGCACACCCGCAGCTTTCTGACGACGCTGCGCGACAAAGGTTTTCTGTTTGCGCTCGACGATTTTGGCAGTGGCTACAACTCGTTTCACTACCTGCGCGAGCTGAGCTTTGATTTCGTCAAGATCGACGGCGCCTTCGTGCGCAACATCCTCAACTCGCGCATCGACCACTCGCTGGTGCGCAACCTCACCCACCTGTGCCAAGACATCGGCATCCAGGTGGTGGCCGAGTTCGTCGAGTCCGAGCCCTTGTGGCAGGCCCTGCGCGCCATGGGCATGGACTACGCCCAAGGCTACCACCTAGGTGTGCCTGGCCCGCACATGCCCTGATGCCTACTTGCCGATGCAAAACGAGCCAAAAATCTGGCCCAGCAGGTCGTCGGCGCTGAACTGGCCGGTGATTTGATTCAGGGCGTTTTGCGCCAGCCGCAGTTCTTCGGCCAGCAAATCGAGGCGGGGGCTGGGCTTTTGCAGGTGCTGTTCGGCCTCTTGCAAATGCAGGCCGACCTGCGCCAGCGCCTGCACGTGGCGCGCGCGCGCGCTGTAGAGGCCCTCGGCCCCGCTTTGGCCGCCGGCGCACTCGAGCAGGCGCTGGCGCAGGGCGTCGAGCCCGGCCCCGGTTTTGGCCGATAGCTGCAGGCCGGGCGCCGCAGCCGGGGTGCTGGTACTCGTAGGCGGCAAGGGGCGGCTGGCTGGGGGCGCTGCGCTGGACTGCGTCCGGGCTTGAGCCTCAAGCAGATCGGCCTTGTTCCAGACCTGCAGCTGCGCCACCGGCGCCGGCACCCGTTCGGCCAGCTCAGCGGCCAGCGCGGCGTCGGCCAAGTCGTAATCGCGCTGCCCAGCGCGGCTGGCGTCGCGCAGCCACAGCAGCACGTCGGCGGCGGCGATTTGCGCCCAGGCGCGCTCAATGCCGATGCGCTCGACCTCGTCGCTGCTGGCGCGCAGGCCGGCGGTGTCGATCACGTGCAGCGGCACGCCCTCAATCTGGATGCTTTGCTGCAGCACGTCGCGCGTGGTGCCGGCGATGGGGGTGACGATCGCCAGCTCGGCCCCGGCCAAGGCGTTGAGCAACGAGCTTTTGCCCACGTTGGGCTGGCCGGCGATCACCACCCGAATGCCCTCGCGCAGCAGCGCGCCTTGGCGCGTCTGGCGCTGCACCTGGGCGAGCTGCTGGCGCAGGCGCTGCAGCTGCCCGGTGGCGTCGGCTTGCTGCAGGAAGTCGATTTCTTCTTCAGGGAAGTCGAGCGTCGCCTCCACCAGCGTGCGCAGCCCGATCAGGCGCTCGCGCAGCCCCTGCAGCGCCTCGGAGAAGGCCCCGGACAGGGAACGGGCGGCGCCGCGCGCGGCGCTTTCGGTGGCGGCGTCGATCAGGTCGGCCACGGCTTCGGCTTGCGCCAAGTCCATCTTGCCGTTCAAAAAAGCGCGCTCGGTGAACTCGCCCGGGCGCGCTAGGCGCAAGCCCGGCAGGCGCGGCTTGCCGGTGGCGGGGTCGGGCTCGGCGGCGGCGCCTAGGCAGCGCGCCAGCAGCAGCTGCAGCAGCACCGTTCCGCCATGGGCTTGCAGCTCGAGCACGTCTTCGCCGCTGTAGGAGTGTGGCGCCGGGAAGTACAGCGCCAGCCCGTGGTCGATGGCGCTGCCGTCGCGCTCGAGGAACGCTCCGTAGCAGGCGTGGCGCGCGGGCAGGGCGCGGCCGCACAGGGCGCGCACCAGCGGCTCCAGCCCCGAGCCCGAGACGCGCACGATGCCCACCGCGCCGCGCCCGGGCGCGGTGGCGATGGCCACGATCGGGTCGCGCCGCGTCGTCAGCACGGCCTAGCCCCTTAACTCTTGAAGTTGGGCAGGGTGAACTTGAGCGGCACGCCCATCTTGGCGTTGATGTAGGCCTGCTGCGCGATCGTCAGCACGTTGTTGACGAACCAGTACAGCACCAGCCCGGCCGGGAAGAAGAAGAACATGATGCTGAAGACGAAGGGCAGGATCCACATCAGCTTGGCTTGCAGCGGATCGGGCGGCAGCGGGTTGAGCGCGGTCTGGATCACGGTCGTGATCATCATCAGCAGCGGCAGGATGAAGAAGGGGTCGGGCGTGGAGAGGTCGCCGATCCACAAAATCCAGGGCGCGTTGCGCATCTCGACGCTGGCCAGCAGCACCCAGTAGAGCGCGATAAACACCGGAATCTGGATCAGGATCGGGAAGCAGCCGCCGAGCGGATTCACCTTTTCCTCGCGGTACAGCTTCATCATCTCTTGCTGCATCAGCTGTGGGCTGTCTTTGAGGCGCTCGCGCATCTCCATGATGCGCGGGTTGACCGCCTTCATCTTGGCCATGGAGCGGTAGGCCTTGGCGTTGAGCCAGTAAAAGGCGGCGCGGATCAGCACCACCAGCAGCACGATCGCCCAGCCCCAGTTGCCCACCAGCGCGTGGATCTGGTACAGCAGCCAGTACATGGGCTTGGCCAACACGGTCAGCCAGCCGTAGTCTTTGAGCAGGTCTAGGCCGGGGGCGATGAGCTCGAGCTCGGTTTCGTACTGCGGCCCCACGAACAGGCGCGTGTCGAGGGTTTGCGTCTGCCCCGGCGCGATGCTGCCCAAGGCCATGATGCTGCCGACCGAATACAGCGGCCCGACCACGCGCGCGAAGTTTTCGCGTGCCACGCCGGTCTCGGGCAGCCAGGCGCTGGCAAAGTAGTGCTGCACCATGGCCACATAGCCGTCGTTGGCGCTGCGCTGGAACTCGGCCTCGTTGGCCCGAATGTGGGCGAAATCGATCTGCTGGAACTTGGCCGCTTCGCTATAGACCACCGGGCCGGTGAAGGTGTAGTAGAACGGCACGTCGCTGCCGGCTTGCAGGCCGTCGCGCACCAGTTGCACATAAACCTGCGGCGACGCGGCTGCGGCGCCGACGTTGCGCACCTCGTGGCGCACGCCGATCACGTGGCTGTCGCGCGCGATGGTGTAAATTTTGGCCAGCACCAAGCCGCCCACGGGCTCGGATTCGAAGCGCAGCGTGAGCTCGGTTTGGCCGGGCGCAAATTCGGGCACGCCCGAAACCAGACGCATCGGGGTGGTGTGGTTGGGGAAGTCGCCGCCGATCAGGCCGGTTTGCGCCACGTAGGTGCGCTCGGCCGTTTGCTTGAGCAGGCGCAGCGGGGTTTGGCTGTCGCGCAGCTCGCGCCCCACCTCTTCGTAATGGCGCAGCAGCGTGGTGCCGATGAGCGCGCCGCCTTGGGAGTCGAAGGTCAGCTCCATGGCGTCGGTGCGCACGGTCACGGTGGCGCGCGGGGCGGCTGGGGCCGGGGCCGGTGGCACCGCAGCATCAGGCTGGGCGCCGAGCACGGTGGCGGTGGGCAAGGCGGCGTTGGCCGGCGCCGTGGCCATGGCGGGTGGGAGCGCCGCTGTGCCCGCCGCCACCGCCGCCGCTGCCGCTGCCGCGGCATCGGCCGCCGGGGCGGTTTCGGTGGCCGGAGGCTGGCCGGTGGGGAAGAAGGTTGCCTCGCGGCCGTTGTAGATTTGCCACTGGTCCCACAGCAGGATCAGCGAGAAAACCAAGATCACCCAGAGGATGGAGCGGCGAATGTCGGTCATGAGGGCT